>Ga0302280_1000734_pt1 | contig 28735 bp, 35 predicted proteins | sample III_Fen_E1_1_FD_198771 | JGI IMG/M metagenome (GOLD analysis project Ga0302280, IMG submission 198771) | Peat permafrost microbial communities from Stordalen Mire near Abisko, Sweden - III_Fen_E1_1 | ecosystem: Environmental > Terrestrial > Soil > Wetlands > Permafrost | place: Sweden: Abisko... | reverse complement strand
CCATGTGTACTGACCCATACAGAACCTATGTCGTATTGGTCACAAAAATCACCAAACCAAATAATCTGATTGCCAAAAGATTTCCAGAAATCAGCAATTTGATCCTTTGGACCTAATCTCATAAAAGAAGCAATTGAAATATAAGCATTCTTCGGAGCACTTTTCATTCGTTTTGGCACCAGTAAAAGTGAATCTTTACTCAAATTTGGGAATACATTAATTGATTTCTTTAGATATGTACTAAATGTCTTTGAATCTTCATCTTGAGGAAATGAACATTTTTTCACTATGAATTTAAATGGTTCGTGGTCAGAGTCTTTATTTATTCTGCAACAATACCAGTAGTAACTTTCAAAAGGCACGTTTTTAAGAATATCGGTGCACGTTGTTCTGAATTTTTCTGATTTTATTAATAAATGCGCACCTTTGTAAATATCAAAATCAGGTCCAAATGAATATTCTATCACAGAAGTTGATAAATACTTTTCTCGAGGTGTAAAATGATTATTCATTTTTGTATAGTCTTTGGATGTCCTTCGCGTTCTTCTAGAACGTTTAGAACGTTTAGAACGTTTAGAACGTCTTGTTCTTCTAGATCTTCTAGATCTGCGAGATCTTCTAGAACGTTTAGAACGTCTTGTTGTTCTTGAACGACGTTTTGAACGACGCCTTTTTTGTCTTTTTCCAAATTGAATAGCAACAATACCATCATGACCATCATGACTATCATGACCATCATTCACATCTATCATACTACCATATGGACTACTATATGGAGATTTACTAGCTCTAGAGCCATCTCCTCTGATCCAACTACCGCGCGAAGGTCCATATGTAATACTTCCCGTAATACTTCCTGTTTCTGTCTCATCATTGGGTTTTGACTTTGTACAATTATTACTATGTCTAAAATTAACTAAACCATCGTTTGCCATGGGTATGACTTCATTAATAACATCATCTACAATACTATTTTTATTATTAGGATTCAAAAGTTCAAAATCATCATATTTTTTTAATTTTTCTAAATATTGTTTGAGACCATTGCTGTGAACATCACTGATATTTATCAATTGTTTATTTGGATATTTTTTATCTTCTTTTACAAATTTATCATATATTTTTTTAAATTTGTAGTACACTATTTTTTTTGTAAATTTTGAATAAAATTTTGAATAAAAATTTTTCCATTTATATATTTCAATCAAAAAATCAATATTTTCATTATTTTTCCCAGTTAATGCATATTTATAATAGGGACTATGTTTTGAAATTTTCAAAATATTATCTGAATTTAAATTTTTTTCTTTGCAAAAATCAATTTTATTCCCCATTTAATAATAAACAAGAATTTTATTAGTTAACCACTAGTGGTTTAGGGTTACTGTGCAACTGTGCAACTGGGCAGCTGGCTGTGCCTGTGGCAGCGTAGGCCTTTTGCACTACTTGTGTCTGTACTCAATCCAAGTCCTCTCCGACCTCTGCTACGACGACAGGAGGTTTCTCCTCGACGTACTTGAATTCACACGTCTTTACTGCCACCTCAATCTTTACCAGATCGATACTCGCCAAAACAATGGGCTTCAACGGAACATTAGGAATTTTGTAGTGACCAATAGCAGCTAAGAACACAATCAATGGACTGATCTCCTTGCATGTAAGAAATGCCTTCAGGATCGGAGTCGAAAACCCTGATAGCATGCAGACATTGGCGTCGTCCTTAGTAAAGACGACATTGTCTACAGTCCTCAAGTTCCAACAGATGATCTGAGGCATAGTGTAGCCGTGCTTAGCAAACTTGTCAGCGATCTTGTCAAAAGCCCTGTACCTAGACCCATGGCCGACCACAGAATTAAACTGCATGTCAGTGAAAATGAAGAGCCTATCGGGCATCTGATCCTGCGCAAGTCCCAGAAAAATACCCGTGTCAAGGATCTTCTGAAATACTGCCTCTACGTCAGTGCTCCCTCCCCATGACAGAGACTGGATATGGACAATTTTGCTGTAAAGGTCAGTAAACCTAGTAAGGTCCGCAAGGGTCGGCTTCTCGTGAAAAGTGAACATCTTGTGTTTGAAAGGCCCCTTGGAACACTCAGAAACAAGGATCCCTAGTGCAATGGCGACGTCAATTGGCCTGACAGTACCTCCACCATCTGTCATAGACCCAGAAACGTCGACTATAGACACACACCTATCGAAGACTGAACTGTTCTCAATCTCCTGTCTGATCGACTTCCACTGGCTTTCGATCAGTTCAGGGTTATCCCCTTGGGAATCAGTAATAGACTTGACCAGCTCGTGGGGCATAATTCCTTTAAAATTGGCCTTTGCCTTGCCTACCTTGAGGTCGGCTAAGTACTTTTCGTACCTTTCCTTGAGCTCCACGCGATCAGGACTAGCCACGCCGTCTGTGTTAGATCCCCTAATGAATGCTGTCTTGTACAACAGATGTGCTTTACTGGGGACAGTACCGAAGTTGATCTCCGAAGTGCGCTGTTGACTTAGCTGAGACTCCGTTAGCTTGATTTTAGCCCTCAGTTCAGTTAGCATCTTGCGATACCCCTTGGGATCAAGCTTTAATTCGCGCATCAGTTTCTTGGCGATTTTAGTCTTACGGTCAAAGTGGCAGCCCTCAGTAGGCGCCCACTTTGCACATAGGCTGGGCTTATCGGCAGTCATATCGACAGTAAGTTGTTTGGCGATAGCCGATATTTCTGGACTTACTGAGTTGAGACCACTGTACTTAATGCCCATCTCGTAGAGAAATAGAAGGTCCTTCCAACACCCGACTTCGACGAACAGTGGAAGTAGCTGTTCGTAAACGTTGGGATGGGCTACTTTGATCACCAGAAGTATGATCTTACTGATCATTTTTTCACCCTTACCCTCCCTAATGTCCCGGAAATTGAGAAGCACCTTAATGGCGTACTCTGGGTTTTCATTCCAGGCACCAACGAACTTAGTAACTACTGTAGCTACATCAGCATCTCTGTTGACTGTGCCAAACAGGTCGAGGTTTTTGTCCCCAGTGCTTTTGAAGGCACTTTCCCCATTTTCGCCTAGAGTAAGGTTGTCTACGGAGTCCATTTGCGACAGTGAGATTTTGCCGATTGATACCCAGAGTTTCTAAGCTGAACAATTTTTTGGTTTTGTGGACATTAGTTTTCCGGCGGACATTAGTTTTCCGGTGCCATTGGGGCCGTAGGCCATTTGGCACTACTTAGATAGTCTACGAAGACCAGCCAATTGCGTTCAATTTGGCCATTTTTTATGTTGTCTAAGGTTGGCTTAGGCCGGATAATGGAAACGTGGCTGAGTGGTTATAGCGACGCCCTGCTAAGGCGTTGGGCATTGCCCGCATGCGTTCAAATCGCATCGTTTCCTTGTTATTCAGTTGCAATACTTAATGCAACCGAATAACTTGTCAGTACAATTTGAAGATATCGTCCAGTGTTGGATTTTTAGCCACGAAGCCGGTAGGATCCTCAGTATATTTCTCTGGTATGATGGCCATTACGTAACTGGTTTTACATATAGACCTAGAATGGCCCAGTTCGGCTGCCACCTCGTCAAAACATTCGTTGACCACCTTTTTAATCTGGCTGGCGCTGGTAGGAACGTCCTTCTGGACCAAGGACTTCAAAAATAGATCATTGGCAGCGTACGTACGGAAGTCCTTGGCAGTAAAGTCGTCTCCAATGATGTTCTTCATGTAACTGTTCATATCACCTGACACAATGGGGTCCAGATCTTTGGTCTTGAAGAGCCTATCGCCAGGTATTTTCTTGAGCTCTTTAAGTACATCACAGCACAACTTATCGGTGAATATCAGCTTTTGCTTCACGCTCTTTTTACCTACAAACGACAGAGAAATGGTGTTACCCGATATACTGAGATGCTTCTTGAGTAGAGTCGTAAGACCGTAGGTATTGTTCTCCTCGGCAAAGTGGTCATTCCCGATCCTCGAATGGGTCTTTTCAAGGATCCTGAAAATAAGTGAAATGATGTACTCCTTATTGGCCAAATTTATTGATCCACTCACAGTTTTATTCACACACTTCATCAGCAACGGAAGCTTCTTGGCAAATAGCTTGAGTCTGTTGTACTTCTCTATCTTAGATAGGGCTATCCACGTGGGATGATACAGGTACTGAACCCTTCCCTTTGCGTCACTGCCAATTGCTTGAAGGTAGTCGGTGTCTGAGCTTGATATCTTGACATTAGTCCACTTTGGTGGTATATGCAGCTTTTTGATCCGGCACAACGTATCTTTGTCAACTACAGCGGCGCCGCGGCGGTGGTAGACAAACTCTTTGTTCTTGACGGTCCTCAGTATATCCAATGAATTGTCGTCATTCATTTAGAGGTCCCTACTTTATGTTTTGGGGTAATGTACTCAGTTTTGAAGATTGTAGTCCTCTGTCAACTTCTTGACGCGTTGGAAGTCATTTTCGACCAATGCCTTCATGATCTCAAGCTTGACTGAGTCTACTGAGAGGCGAATTGGTGCAACCATTTCTTCTTCGACTTTCGACACTATCCTTTCGGCTTCCTGCAGCTGTTCCAGCTGTTCCAGCTGTTCCAGCTGTTCTGCTTGTTCGACTTGCTGTTCATTGAACTCGTCCACCTTGATTATCATGGGTGCAACTTCCCTCTCCTCTACCGGAGGTAGACTTGGTGCAGATATGATAGGTCGTTTAGACTCGGCAAAATTGCTCTCGACGACACTTACGTTGTCATTATAGAATGGCTTTTCGGCGACCTGTTGTCTAGGTTCTCCGTCGTCAGATACACCACCGGGGATTTTCTCTGTCTTAATGACCTTAATCTGAACGACCTTCATGTCGATAGACGAGCTGTTTCTACCAAATACAATCCCGTCGATTTTGATCAAGCATACGACGGGGTAATTGAGTTCTGCCTCTAATCCACTCATCTTGTTGACTCTGAGTATGAACGGGTCATTGATCTCAAGGGGACGATGAAGACAGCTTCTGAACATCGTTTCAACCTGATCCCTTTGGATCTTCTTGCCGAACCAATCTTCCGAATTCTGAGTTATTTGCAGAATGGCTGAGTCCTCGAGGTGTGATATGATGTTGTAAAATTCCCTGTGTCGGTCCTTGTTACGACTGATCAGTAGTTCGAAACATGACGACGTCGAATTCCGAAGAATTAGTTTTGGGCTCTGCAAGACGAAGCCTTTGACCCCATTTACGTTGATATAGCTCTCGTGATAGTTCGCAAACTTTTCGGGTTTAGTGAAGGTACAGGACTCCAAATTTATCTCTCTCATGGTGTACACTGAACTGGCGTCCGCCATGTTTTTACATATTTAGACATTTAAAACGTCGACTTTGTCCGCATGTTTGGGTCAAGCCTTCTCTATTTGACGCAGTTCAAGACAGAACTTTAGTTCGTGATTGTTCAAATATACCTTGTTGAAGCCGAAGATAAACCTGATGTAGTGTCCTGGTTTGAGTACAGTCTTGAGTTCTGCTTTGTTATAGGTGTTCTTGTCTTTATCGTACATCACTGTTCCAGTCAATGGTGATACAGTGAAGCGATTAATGTCACCAGTTCTCAACAAAGGACGATACATCTGCAGAATTTCTTGCCTCGAGAACGGTAGTTTATCGGAGCAATGATCCACCACCTTCTCGTCTATACTGGCCAGTATGTTCATATGCTTACTGGCCTCTAGGCATATTGTGTACTCCACATCGTACAGTACTTTCATCCAACCTGTTTGATACAAAGTGTCCCCACGTACGTCGATTATCCTCGACCCGGTATTGGTTTTTCTGACCGGGTCGAAGGTAAGGTCCTTGTCTATGTCAAAATCTTTGATCAATTTGACGGTGGGCATTGGTCTCGTTGTTGGTCAGTTTGAATGATGTTACTAAGGCGTCTTTTTTTTGGATCACCGCGATGATCGAGCCCTAGTGACTTAGTTAAACCATAAACCTGGAGAAACGTATTTTGTTCTGCTGACCACTTGATGGTCTACATGGGATATTCATCCTAGACCCTCCGAAACTAAACCCTTGTTTACCACTAGACTCATTTCCTCCATTTGCATTAACGCAGTAGATACTGCATGTTATCGAATAGTAGCTTATCATGAACCCAGCGACCAACGTCGCCAAAAAGAAGTATATCCAGACCTTTTCTTCAGTGGAATGTTGGTTTGGGTCCTCCAGGTGATCAGTTATCAACAAGTACAGATATATCATGATGCCAAGTAGAAAAACAAACCCCGTTGCATACCCGAAGGTATACTTTAGAGGATGATTCAAGTCTGCCATAGACGATGTCATAGACATTTATAATGAGTCGACATAAAGTTTTGGACTTACTCACCCATTTGCAAAGCAGTCCACGTTACTGGGAACAACTTCTTACATTCTGCGCTGATCATTGTTGCTATCTGCCGAGTCTCCCACTGAGAATCCGGGGCCAATCTCAAACGACAAACACGACTAAATGCGGCGATACTTCCTGTCCACCACCACTCTACCATTATGTTTTGAGGAAGTACTGCGCGGGCCATTTCAGGTGCAATGTTCTTCGACAGCATATCTTTGTAGATAGCCAGGCACGCATTGTTGTGATCTGTGATGTCATATTCCACTGTCTCAGTCGTAGATGACCCCTGCTTAACGTTCTCTGCTCTGGTACGCCAGCTCTGAGGGACGTAAAATTCTGGGTCAGTATCGACGTAACGCCTACTGATTTCGTTCCACACTAGACCCACCTGATGTTTACCCAGTTGACGAACTACAAACATAGGTGCTTTGATATGAAATTGCACAGAGGTATGTGCCATAGGGGTCCAGTGGTTGTGTTTTGCAAGGTAGTTGATTAGCTTTTCATCTGCCTTGTCTAGAATAGGTATTTTGGCGAGTTTGTCGTTGTTCAGGCCATACACTACATCGACGAAATTTTTGCACTCCTTCATCTTGCCAAATGAGCACCTGGCCGCATTTACTACAGTGAGATCATCCCCCATTCGATCCAGGGTTATTACGTGCATGCTATTGACTTTGGCCTACCAACTGGACAGACCACTAAGGACCTTAATTTTTTGTTTTTATCAGTGATACAATCCTGGTTCTGCATATTGGACATTTTGAAGATACAACTTTTAGTTGTTCTGCACATTTGATGCAGGTATCGAAATGATAACATGGGTTAAATATTATCTCTTTTTGGTTTTCCATGCAAATACAACATGTCTCACTTTGAGAACTATATATAGTCTTATTAGGGTCTACTAAAGTATATACTAGTTTAACTGATAAGTTACTATAGACTTCAGTAATATTGGGCCACATTGGTAATTCGGTCAACGAAGTACAATAGGAACATGAGACTACCATGACATTGGGCCACAGTGGTAATTCGGTCAATAAAGGACAATAGTAACAATAGACTTTATTGACATTGGACCACAGTGGCAATTCGGTTAACGAAAGACAATCGAAACAATAGACTACCGTGACATTGGGCCACAATGGCAATTCGGTCAATGAAGAACAATTATAACAATAGACTTCCGTAATATTGGGCCACTGTGGCAATTCGGTCAATGAATGACAATTGTAACAATCAACTTCCGTAACATTGGGCCACAGTGGCAATTCGGTCAATGAAGTACAATTGTAACAATCAACTTTATTGACATTAGGCCACAGTGGTAATTCTGTCAATGAAGTACAATTGTGACAATAGACTATCGTAACATTAGGCCACAGTGGCAATTCAGACAATGAAGTACAATAGGAACAAACAACTTTATTGACATTAGGCCACAGTGGCAATTCGGTCAATGAAGTACAATTGGTACACCAGACTTCCGTGACATTAGGCCACAGTGGCAATTGGGTCAATGAAGTACAATCGGAACAATTAACAATAGTTGCGTCTCCAATATCTACGTGGTCAATTCGTCCGTTTCTAATACTTGTACTTCCGACCACGAACTTGATAGGTTCCATCTTTACACTATTTGAAACTTGCGTTTTTAGGGTCATAATTTTTTGATTAAATTTGCATATTGACAATTTTAATTTCCATGACGACCAAAAAGCACGAAGTACGAAATCGCTGCAAACACAGTTGTCGTGGCAATGACTTGACAAACTTCCCAGGTATCTACTGAATGATCACGTTGGAGAGGCCGACGCATAGTACTGTTTTCAGGTCACCTCGAGGGACTTACTAAGGATAACAAAAATTTTGAGACTTTGTCAAGCTTCTCGATCAGTGCAAAAAGGCCAATCGGCAAAAAGTCCACGAAAAAGGGTTTATCGGCGGTGTGCTAGTTGGCCGTAGGCCTTTTTGCACTGATCGAGAAGCCCATGAAGCCCGCGAATCCAGTAAAGCCCGCGAAGCCCGCGAAGCCTGCCAAGATCCTCAAAACTTACACCTTGGATTGCCTCTTCTTACTTGGCTGTACGCGATGGCAATGGCCTGCCTTTTACTGGTTATCTTCTGACCATTTGACAGTCTCTTACCGCCGTTGAATTCTCTCATGTTACCCGCTATCTTTTGACTCAAAAACTCCTTGCATGTCATCCCCTTTGGCTTCTTGTACAGTTTACCCCCTCTTGGTCCTTTGCGTGACCTACGCGATCCGCGACGTGACCTTCTAGACCTCCTCTTTCCAAAATTGTAATCACAACTGAGCTTTGGAGCTCCTGGAGCACGTCTCGAACCATTAACCATTAGTTCTAAGTCGTCTTCTGGTATAAACCCACGGCATTTTCTTCCCGATTTCTTGACTATGTGGAACCAATAGTACCCGTGATTTGGCCCTCCTATGTCTACGTCACTAGGGTTAACCTCATACTTCTGAGCCAATGCGAGTTTTTCGTACTTCATTTATCAGTGATCAGATTAAAGTTCTGCCCAACTTTTATCAGGAAAAACGCTCTCCATAACGGTATTTAAAGTATTTCTAAATGAGGATCTTTCTTCTAATGAACCTTCAAATTGATCGTTAACACAAAGAAACTTTTTGGAAACTTTACTAATTTTGGCTATATCCCTCGGAAACTCAAGGTAGTCAGAAGCCTCTTTCTCTGTCTCTTTGCCATTGGTCTGGTGTGAATTGTATGACACGTTCGTGTGTAATTGCATGCAAGGAAATGTCAGTCCGAGGTCGTAACAAACTGATTTGTCCAGGTTCTTACGTGACCTTATAGATCTGGTGTATTCAATGAACTCTGGATATTTATCTAAGTACGTATTGATCTCAGTTTTAGTATATGGAGTCGGAACGTGAGGATACCAAACAGATTCGCCTGGAGATGGAGGGGTTTTCATGACATTCTTAGTACTGGGTAGATATCTTCTGTTCTCTATGATCCTTTTGGGGACTCCACCTGACGTAAAGAAGTAATGCATTGGCACTGGCTTCATAACAAACCAGTCGTCGTTGAAGTATATAAAATTCTCAGAAAGACCGGGCAATAGAGTCAGGAACGTCTCTATAGAGTCTGAATTGGTGGTAGGGAGGTATTTTGCAGGTATAACTTGGTCATCACCAAACAGATAGATACCATTCTGTCGGTAGTTAGCCGAGAAGAAACTTGGTACATTGGCATCTGAGTTTTGGAGGATATATATCCTTCTGACCCACGGCATATTTTTGGAAATAGATCTCAGGCAGTACTTAATCTCGTAGTTATAGCCTTCGCGATTACTGGTTAGGTCAAATATCTCGCCCCTAAACGTCAGAACGACGTCAACCGGAAAGGAATAGGTAGCTCCACCAGTGACGTTAGCGAACGAATTCTTCTGTGAGAATTCGCACATGAACATGATGAAATAGACCAACGTCACGCACAACAGGACGACTGAAACGAATTTAATTATCTGCATTTACTATAAGCACGGAAAAAAATGAACTACGAGGCCTGCATAGCAGTCATGGTGTTGATCCTAGTCGCGTTTTTGCTGTTTTTGATCGTAAACGCCTACTTTATTTTGAAAGGCCAACCAGGTCCTACTACAAACACCAACGTCCCAGAACATTTCAATGTCGACGTTATCGACAATGACCAAGACAACGGTGTCAATGACCAAGACAGCTACGTGGATAGTCACGACGGTCTGATCATTGGCCAAAAACCCAGAGTTTTGGTCGTAAGTTGTTATGGTTACGGTAATATGGGAGACAATATGTATGCCGAAGTGTTCACAAAGTACCTGCCAGAGTGCGAAATTGTCAAAGTCTCCGACCATTCGATGTTCGTTAATTCACAAAGACAGATAGTTGGAAAACCCCCTCAAAAGGACTATCCATTCGACTTTCTAATCATTGGCGGAGGTGGTCTGTTGACTGCAAATAAACTGAAGGACTCACTGAACATGCCTTACTACATCAACAAGGCTAAACAAGGCAATAAACCACTGATGATCGTGTCATGTGGAGTCCAAGGATCGTTGTTTAATTTCAAGTACGAGTTTAGGCTCTGGAGAGATGCATTGACCTATGCAAAGCTAATTACAGTCAGAAGTACAAAGGACAAAGAGCTCCTCGGGACAATCGTAGACGTCAACAAGATCATGTACTTCAGAGACCTTGGTTATATATTCCCGCATACCATGAGACATGCCAAGTCACCAACCAAGGTCATAACGCTCATTATCGCAGGACCAGTCCACGACAAAAATGAGACGATACGGAAGTACATTAATGACCGAAAGAAGGACGTCGTAATCATGAACATGGGCTCCCTGAAGGACGATAATAACAACAAACGAATGGTCACAATGGACTTTCCTGGGATAAATATTAGAAAGTACTATGGTTCCGGTAAAGCACCGGAACTGACCACTTCAGAGTCATTTATGGTAGACCAACAACAGATGGAAAAACTGTTAAAGAGTAATCCAAACCTGGATAAGATAAACCCAAGTGACCTAACACTTCAAAAAGTAGTCAGTACAATACTCAATTCGGAAATCGTCTTCACTGGAAGATACCACGGCTTTATTTTCTCAAGATCACTGGGGATACCATATGATACGTTGGGTATGGACACTAACAAAATCCAGTGGGAAGAACCAGAAACTACTATCGAAGACATGGTATTAAACAGCTACAACAACATCAAAATGCTCAGAAAAACTATGAACCTAACGGACACAAGTTCTATGGACATCTTCAATCTTCGCAACAGTATCAATTCTCTTTAGAAAGATGGCATAAAGTGACTGGCCTAGGGTGATTAATTTTCTGCCTAATTAGAAATGTCGACTATCAATTTGGACTATATACTCGACGAAAACAAGAAGCTCGCGAGACTCATCAACGACTTCGGGGATATACTATACAGAGAAAACCCAAGGCTTTACGAAGAGATGGTCATTGCAAACTTTGACTCTGTCTTTGACAGAAAGATGGTCAACGACCAACAGAACGACTTCCTGAACGGGTTATATCAACACATCTTGGACAAGCTCAAACAAATCAAGTTCTAACATATACCATAGTCCGAGTCCAATTCCAGTTTTTATTATTTCCACTGTATAAAATGAACGTCCAAGACATTCAGGTGGTTCAACCCCAGCAATATAACCCAAATGGAAACAGGGCCTACAACCAATGGACCCGCAGTCACGACGATACCTGTGAGTACGAAAACCAATTGAGGATCGGGAGCAAACCCATGAAATACTTCGTCAATCAGCTGAATTCGCCACAGAGCAATGCCTTCATGGAGTTCACCACAGTAGGCAATCAGCAAGTGTACAACGTTCAAAATAACTATGAACATGCCCTCCCTACCAGGCTCAATCCCATTTACCAGACGTATGTTTTTCCTTATAGCACTACACCTAACTTGGGTCAAGCTGCGCCCTCTAGAATGTATGCCGATACTGATAGCAACTTGAGGTTTGGTACTAACATTCGTAACAAGAAATCGGCAGTGGTACTTTCAGAAATCGACTACAATCGCTGGGACTTTGTCAGTGCACAGACAGTACAAAATGCCGGAAACTATGGCACCGGAGCATTGCAGGCGAATGCACAGGGAGTCGGAAGAGACGGATTTTTCGACCATTCTGCTCAAAACAACGTCCTGTTCGCGAACAGCGCATGGGCTAACGGCGGTATCAGCTCAAGAAACCAGTTGCACAATTCACAACAAATCAACGGGTGCTGAGGGGTTGGCCTCATAGGTTTTGGTCGTAATATACTTAAGAGAAAGATGTTCTGTAACGATAAATGGAGTGTTCTATATGCTACAACCCAATTGTCGACAAGGTCTCCATGACGTGCAGTAGCCAACATACGTTCTGTTTTAAGTGTCTCCTGAAGAGCATTGAGACCAACCACGAGCTAAAGAGCTGTCCAAACTGCAGAGGTGGTGACAAATTTATCATGATAACAGGTGACTTGGGATCAACGGAGGTCAACGATTTTCACACTCTTGTGTACTTCAAGAAGTCTCTGCCATTGCTTCAAAAGATCCTCAATGACAGCGTAAATGTCAACACCTGCCTGATATCAGAACTCCTTTTGGTCTGCTACGTTAGGAATAAAAAGCAATTGGACATCGCCCACAGGCTATTGGGTTTAGACTACAAGATTGAGGACATAGTTCCACTTATCAAATGGGACTCCAAGAACACCTTTGAAGACATGGGACTTGACTTTTTGACCAACCTGGCGACCGAAATGTTCGGAAACCAAATACCTCCACAATCTTCACACCCACCCCCACCCCCACCGCCTCGTACGGCGAGAGCCAGTATCCCATTTCCACAATTCATTAATGGACTAGCTCAGTCTGGAATGGGCGGATTGGGTGGGATGTATCGCAGCGGTGGTGCGTAGTACGTTTACTGATGTCAAATTAATAATAATGGTAATATTATAAAATGTCGGTCAAGTGCTATACCTGTGACAAAGAGAGGGAGGACGGTTATGACATTTGCAGAGAGTGCATTCAGAAGTACCTGAGAATCTGCACATGCAATAAGCCGTTTATTACGACTAAACCGACCCACTATATAATCGGAAAGAAGGACTCAACCATACCGACCATTGAACTACCAGAACCAATCCCAGAGTTCTTTTACACACCAATCAAAGGCAATTTGTTCCACATCTTTGGCTGCAGAGGATGCCAACACACCGAAGAAATATCAGTGCAGAACAACTTTAATGACGCACTTCAGGCTAGTATTGTGTCATGTGTCTACCAAAAGGTAGAAGAGAATGATAGTACCCCCTTTTACGAATACCTCAGCGACTCACTTGACGAGAATTTTGAAGAGTACTTACACAAGAACGGCATTAAGGTCGGAGAAGTAGCCAAGATAGTGACTGAGTAAGATCACGTCGGGCTTTATGGCTTTGTCGGGCTTTGTCGGGCCTCTAAATCGCGATGCCGTTGGGGCCGTAGGCCTTTTTGCATCATATTAGAGGCTCGACAAAGCCGACAAAGCCCGTCAAAGCCGACAAAATCGTGTGGTACCACACAAACTCTACACAATCAGACCAACAGACCAGCCTTTTCAGATATCAGAAACACGAACAGACATGTCACTGCCGACAACACTATCCCGAATGTGGTATTGGCCAATGACAACAGATGGGTGAATTTAGTAATAGCCCCACAGGAAATGATCCAGTTGTACAATGGGACGTAGATCAAAAGTCCAATAAGAAGACCATACAGTACATAGTTCTTTATCGTATCGTTGTTGACCTCATCAATCTTGTATTGTTCAGTAGACAACAGACTAACCCCAAATACTATCGCAAGTGTAATCCACACGTTAAAGTATGCGAAAAAGTGCTCTCGTAATCGATTCAGACTGTTCTCAGACAGTACTAAGTACAGTACATCACATGGGACAATGATTGCCAAAGCCGTTATTGTTCTAAGTGCTTGGTTTTTGATAGAATTCTCATACAGCTCCAGTTTGACCATTGGTTGTTAACAATTGACAACAAATTAAGTTCGTCGAGAAGACCTCAGAATAATATCACCAATTTCGAAAACGAACAAGGAAATGAACAAGGACAAGTACGAGGTTAAAGTCCAGAAGAATGTGTCAATTGACGATATCCTCGGTACCAATGAGTTCACCGAGGACGGAGGTGACCGTGGTGTCAATGATTCAAAGAGTGTCTGGATCTCAGAAATATACAGCGAACTGTACCCATTGCTAAACCACTATACCAGGATAGACGATAGACTCAAATGGGTCAATATCGCAGATATTACATACGGACCGATGTCGTTCATACCTATAGACGACGACTGGTTTATACAAGAGTTCATTGTTAACTTATTGGATACATTGAAGTGCATTTCTAAGTGGATATCGAAGAAAAACATCGAAATACTGGAGGAAGACAGGGCCGAATACGAAATACTAATATCCCTGAATGGCAAAAACGTCTATCCGAGGATAGCGTATTGTCTCGAACAATGGTACCTTGAAGATAGTCAACGATAGACACATACGACAGTCTTTTGTTCCACCTTGTCAACCAGTAGATCCACGTCAATGTTCTCATACAAGCTCTCCCAATCTTCGTACATCTTACGGCAATTGGTGAACAGACTACTCTCGATGACCTTTGCCCTCTCCTCGGCGTGCGACCTGCAATAGTTGAACTTACGGTCCAATCGAGGCTTGGTGAATAGGACCTCGAAGATTTCGCCCTCAACCTTTTTGCGCAGTTCACTGCCCTGTTGATCGCGCATCCGAGGGCGGGCGCGGTCTGCGGTCCGATTGACAGGTTAGCCAACATCAGACCTAAGCCTTTTTGATTTTTTAATTTCTGTCTACCCACCCGACCCATATGTCCCATATGTCAACATTCGAGGTTACCTAGCGAGGTGATCTCATTTGAATTGATCCTGAAGGCAATGATCTTGATCTTCAGCATACTTCCTATTTTGATCTGGGTATCGGGACTCTTTGCCTTGTTCCATGTATTCTCCTCAGAGTTGTACTTCCAGTCCTTCATCATGTGCTGACTGATGAATATCTGCAAGTGTCCTACGTTGCAAAAGAAGCCGTGTTCATTTATGAACATCGGGAACACGTTCATGATCTCGCCTACTACTGGCTTGAACGTAATGGCCTTATACATGATCTTGTAGTTTACCCTACCAGTCTCATTGTCTACTTTACCCTTAGACGTCTGATTGAATTCGATGATAGAAATGATATACCCATAGTTCCCGACGACAGTCCCCTCTAACTCCCTTATCTTACTGCTTATCAACAGCTTTATGTCAGATGTCAAGTCCTTAGGGTACACACATATCTCCTTCGTTAGGGAGCTTAAGTAGAACATGTGCTTTGACCGATATCTTTGGTAGTTCTTAAGCCAATTAATAAATTTGGTCGCGGGTCAAATTCCGTTCTTGTCGAACTGGTACTTCTCTAGGTTAAGTACCCATAGTACGTTGTGGCCTAGTACCAGTGTAGAGTATAGGTGAGGATAGATCAGTCCATTTTTGTCAGGTTCCCACTTGACACCAACGGACAAGTCCAGATCGACTGCGATTAATTTGAATTTGTTCTTAGTTTTTAGTAAGCTATTGGCCTTGAATTTGTTAATGAAGGTGGGATGCAGTTGCTCGTGGGTAGATAGGTGTATAAACCCGTCAGTTAGGTCATTCCCGAACCCCTTTGTTTCTTTGAGCCCGGACTTTATGAAGGTAGCCCAATTCACCTTAGTAACGATCTTGTAAACCACCCTCGGTAACATGATATCATTTGATATAATCAACAGACCAACCCTTGGGCTAATTATTTTTAAGTTGGTACTCCCTGAATATGACCAGAGCCACAAAGGCCAAAAACATGACAGCAAGGGTCACTTCAATGATGCCGATGTTCCTCATTTACCAGTTGCATATTTTTAATTTGGCCCACCGAGACTTTGCACACGGTGCAAAAAGGCCTACGGCCCTATGGCACACCGCCGATAAACCCTTTTTCGTGGACTAATTCGCAAAAAGTCCACCAAAAAAGGGTTTAGGCCCACCTTGCGCCGAAGGCGCGCACCCCAGCGCAGTGGGTGAGTCACTGTTCATTGGGCCGACAAACCCCACGCGTTCCATCCAAGGTTCTTTAATACAGGCACCTCTAAAATGAAAAAACCAATCCTGTGGTTTTGTAGGACGAGCGACAGTAGCTCATTGGCTCGTATCACAGACTCTGTCTTACCTTTACTCAGTAAAAATTTTGATATTACCCTACTGAGCAATAAGTCCAGTCTCAAATGTGTCAAGAACGTCATCATCGGCCAAGACACTGGAGCAATCACTTACAGAGACTTCATCAAAAGCCAAAACAACGCCAATCCCAACGCCAACCCAAATGACCTAAACAACGTCAGGTTTTTAAACATGAAGTACATCCTCGTACAAATAGTCGATCTGATATACGACGGAGACTACGACTACCTCTTCGTTTGCAACGGAGTATATGAAATCGACTGGATTACCAAGATTCTAACCAGTAGTCCAACCTACCTTATAAACAAGGTCGGTAAGACAACAAAACTTGTAGTTTGGGCTCCGATCGACTACATTCCTTCCATAGGGGTAATCCAAAACGTTATAAAGTCTGACATATTTTTAACGATGAACCCAGTCATGAAGGACGAGATCAATAGGATCAATACAACGACTCCCTGCAAAAGACTCGAATGGGTTGGTCATGGTTCGGACAGAATCGGCGAAAATGCCCCCATGGATAGAGAGAAGCTCGTATTCGAACTCAACAGGATGAGGACAGATAAACTGATCATGTCAAAAGAACCCTTTAGTGTTCACGATACAATAATCCTGAACGCAAATAACTACGGCCCACTGAGCCCAGAGCTGAATTCAGTGGTAAACACCCCCGGAACACGAAAACGCCTTGACATAACCGTTAAAGCATTCTTGAAGGTACTTGAGACCAATAAGAACGTCAAACTATGGATACATACCAACCTCAACGCGTTTTTCGGAATGCTTGCCATCGAAGAAATCCTTCTTATATCATTCGTCGACAACCTCATCCTTTCCAACAACGCCGTTACCGACAAACAACTAGGTATGATATACCAAATGAGCAACATCAGCATACAAACAAGCTATGGAGAAGGGTGGTCACTCACAAACCTAGAAGCCTCATTATATAGGTCACTCCAAGTTGTTCCAAACTTTTTGGCCACTGGATGGCACTATGGTAACGGGAGGGGACTACTAATCCCTGTCGTCAGAAAAACCATCAAGAATGAAGGCAATATAGACGTAACCATAGGGGAAGTGACAGTAGAAGATACTGTCTCTAAACTACTCGAGGCCCTCGAACTACTGAAGGATAAGACAAGACTGGACACAGTACTAAACGACGCCTATAACTACGCAAATGGCTATACATGGGAGTCAGTTGCTAACAAATTGACAGAAATACTCGACTCGACAAACTCCGACCTTATTGCGTACCGGTGAGCGTGTTTTTTTGGCCAATACTCATAAACCATGGGCAACTATCAGGCTACCGAACAACTGAAGTTTCCGCTAAAGATCAGGAAGAACAAACACTATGGATGTATCCCGGACATATCCGATCAACGCGATATCTTCACGTCCTTTCCAAAGACAATAGAGTACTACCATACAATGGATCTCAGAAAAACTGGCTTCCTTCCCGATATACAAGACGAGTCAGAAATCAAGTCGTCTGTCTCTCACGCAGTACTGGCATCCTACATATTTAGCCTGAAGAAGGATGGTTTGTACAGCTCCATTTACCCCAACCAAGAGAAGCTAAGCGCACAGTTCATCTACTACAATCAACGAGTTATCTCAGATACAGTGGAATGTGATTCTGGCTCCAGTATCAGAGACGGAATCAAAGTCCTCGAAAGAATAGGGGTGTGCAATGAAGAATTCTATCCCTACGACCCCCAATTCTTCAAGGATAGGCCAATTGACGACGCATATACAAACGCCTACAAGAACAAACAGATAGTCCAGTATAGAAGAGTCAAACCACTTCTAGAAGACGTAATGAAGTGCATCAGTCTCAAATTACCCATAGTTATGGGGTTCACTGTATACGAGTCATTTCAACACCCAGACGTCGCTAGAACCGGTATCATGCCAGCACCCAAACCAGGCGAGAAGATAGTAGGACATCACGCAATTCTAGTAGTTGGGTATGACATCGCACGCAAATTTGTCTTGTGTAGAAACAATCGTGGACCCACTTGGGGCCAAGGTGGGTACTTTTGGGTGCCGTTCTCTTTTGTCAATGCAAGGAATTGCAGCGACCTGTGGATCATCTCCACCGGTTCAAACACCAAACCATTGGCCAAATTGGCCAACAAACCCGCTGATAAACCTGCTGATAAACCCGCTGACAAACTAGTCGAAAAAGTCCCAGAATTCAAAGATGACGACGGCTCTGACAATGAACACATCGAAGAGGATGACACCATAGTTTAGACCACCAACAAAATCAGTCTATCACAAAATCAGTCTAACCCCTCGAGTCTGAGAAGAACCCTAATAAATATGCCTATTCCGAAGAAGACCAATATAGCCACCAAAATCTGCAGACTCTGCACGTCTAGCATTTGACTATTGCCAATGTATTTTTACACCATCGTTCTCGAAGTTCTCCTTCATGATTTTGGTACCTTGAAGTTGTCCAACGACACTGGGATAACCACCAGACGGCTTAAGCATCGCACCTGACCTAAGGATGTTGCCAGGTTTGTATCCAGGTGGTTGGTTGGGGTCTATGTTGCCTCCCATTGGCGAAAGGCCGTATTTAGTACTGTAGGTCAACGTTTCCCAGGGGTTATCTTGATACCATGTACTTAGGTGTGCTTGACTCAAAAAGGCCGGCATTTGAGTTTGCATGTTGTTTATTTCGACTGGCATGCTGTTGATACCGGCCAAAGACGTTAGGTTTTGAAATGCAGCAGACACGCTATCACTAGGCATGATCAGCTTTTCGTTCTGTTTGAACAGAGTCTGCGATACGTTCTCCCCAATGAGAGGCTGGACCTGGATGTTCATTTATTGGTGGATACATTTTATTTAGATCTAGTTGTCGTTTGTATATTCCGAATTTAATGATGTCACTGGAAAATGGATTGGTCAAGTGAAGATATCACGACTTCGTTCAATGGGGTTATCAGAGACGCCAGAGTTATGACCGCCAAGGAATTAGAGACAAAATACTCTGGTTTCAAAGAAGCCCACAGCAAACTATATGACGTCGCAATCGACTCCGTCGCGTCTGGAAAAGTACAGGAAGCAGTTGTCCTATTGCAGATGATGCTAAGGGCAAGAGCAGGTATGCAGACAGGCAAAATGACCAAATTGACAACCGACGTATTCGTTGGTAATGAGCTCGGTAAGAAGTACATATATGGAAAGACCAATACACCTTCCAAGGAAGACTACAAGAAGGCACTTGACCAGATCAAAGAACAGGTCAAAAAGAACGAAGAAGAAGACCTAAGAGAAGTCTAGTTCTGTTAGATAGTCGTCGCCAGTTGTAACATTGACCACTTTAGCTCCAGTACTCAAAATGAGGAGTCTGATAGCATCTTTTGCATGTTCAGTGGTTTTGTGATACAGTTCCGCATAGTACACCGTCCTAATGCGACACTGAAGAATGTGCTTAAGACATTCTGAGCACGGACTGTGCGTTATGTACATGATCTTATCGGTGAGGTCCTGTTTGGCAAATAACAATGCATTCATTTCTGCGTGGATTGTTAGGTGATACTTCATTGGCCTTTCGAAGGTCATGTAGGTCTCGTCGTTCTTGGAAACGAACCCATTGTACCCGGTTGAGATGATCCTGTTTTCCGAATCTACTATCACCGCACCCACTTTAGTACTAGGATCCTTTGACTTTGTCGAAATGACCTTGGCTATTTCGACGAACGACATTTGGTAGCTTCCAAGGATTTATTCGTAATCTTCGTAACGAAGTAAGCTTACTATCTCCTTCACCGTCATAACCTTTATCGACTTATCCTTCAGGATGTTGTATATATCTTGGGCAAACTTTTCAATGGTAAGACTTCGTTTGACCAGTTCACTGGATAGGTCCTCAATTAATATGATGACCTCAAATGCCAGGTCTTTAGTGATGTTACTGTTATCGCGGAGTTCAACAATGCGATCAACCAGACCACGTATATTGACCTTCGGAAAGCGCATCTTATCCCAGTTTTTTCTGATCATAAGTTGATCCCCGTGGAGTGGAAGATTGCCAATGATAGGGGTTAGTACTTCCTGTACCTTCGGATTTGGGACGTTTCCGGTGTGGATCATCGACGGAGTAATTTCGTGAACGGACATCGTGAGATGTAGCTCCTTTACGTTCTGAATGATGGTATATATGTTCCATATGGTCGATCCAGTATAAAGCCCTACGATATAGGTCTGCAAGATCAACCTGTTCACTGGAGCGTTGATATGGTCGTTTTTAATCTTAAAGTGCAGGTTGTATCGTCTGACTATACTGAGTATGTCGTCTGAGTCGTTTTCGTCCTTTGAAAAATAGTCGCCATACCAGATTTTGGTGATATTATTTTTGTCATGTTCAGTCAGTTGTTTGGCATCCTTTTCGATTTTTTCAAAGGATACGAAGATATACCCAAAACGTTCTCTGTCCTCCTTTTTGACCTCCTGTACGGCATCTATATGACTGAGATCAACGTACTTTTGCATGTTCATAAGTTTCTTCCCTTCGCGCGTCTCAGGAATGACTTCAGTGGCTTCTCGTTGTTCCCTCTCCCTTTCCTTGAACGACTTATTGGCTTTATGGGTTTTATTGAACTGTCTCTCTTGTTCAATGTCCTGCAGTTTTCTATTGCGAGACTCCTCTGTATCGAGGGTAGACACCTTTGCTATCTCCACTGATCGCGGGGGAAGTAGCCACTCTAACAAATAGTCCTTCGTCTTTCTTTCGATGCCTGTGGCGAATTCGTCGATCAACCCCTTGTCTTGGATATATTCTTCTATCAATTCGTTAACATCTTTGTCGACGGCGTCCCTATATATCTCCTGGACCTTGGCCGGTATTTCCTTTGACTCATCTGTCCAAATTTTCGAAAATTGTCTATTGTCCGAACTTCGTATCCAAGCGTCGGCCTGCTTCTTCGCGTCGTCCAGCTTCTTCATGAAATCCTTTGTCTGGACGGCGTCGACATAGTTGTTGAGGACGTTTAACAACGCCAATATCTCAAACAACGGCCTCATGATGATGTTCTGAATGCAGTCGATCAACTTCTCGACAAACACCTCTTTCGTAAAAACACTCAGCATTATTTTGCTGATCGCGTTGGACAGCTCAGTGACACCATCGTCATTGTCCATTTACTAGTATGGCCCCAAAAAAATGCTAGGCCTAGCAAGTTTTTAATTTTTGAAGACTACTTACAAACAGATGACCGCACTCATTCTACCGATGATGTATCCCGTTGTGGCCTTTTATGCGATAAAGTGTGCCTCCAGGGTGGTACTAGACGTTACCGTCGACAAAACTAAGAGCGCTATTTGGTACATGCTTACATACCCATTTATTGGCAAACCTGACCAATGTGTCAGGTGCAAATGCCCAAAATGCTCTATAGCTAACCACGAAGGTCTGGACGATGAGGACGGTGGTCTGGAGATACTTGATATGATCGACCTAAAGGAAAAACTCGACTAAGGATTAGTCTTCTTCGGACTCCTCTTCGGACTCCTCTTCGGACTCCTCTTCTTTGGTGTCCTCGCCTTGTACTGCAATCTTTGTCAAACTGAGGTAATGGTTATTTACCAAGGCTCTATCGAGAATGAACTTACCAAGGTTCTTCTCGCTCACTCTTTCGCCCTTCATAGCTTCTACCTTGGACAAGTACGTGTGGACAAGGTTGTAGTTAGTATCATACTTATAGACAGGCTTGTTATTTTTGTGAATCTTCAGGTCTGGTACGATGTTGTTAGCCTTGTACAACTCGAACTGAGCTTTCATTTTCTCAGGTACGTCATTTTCTCTGTACCAAAGCTGTTCAAAACAAGTGTGATTTGTGTGAATGGACAAAGAATTCGTTATGTTCTTGTTGATTTGGTTCAACGTACTCAACTTCGACTTCTCGTTTTTCAATACAATAGACCCATCTTTGATACCTTTAAACATGAACTCCGCTGCTGTTTTAGTGCATGAGTATATTCCGACTATATTGCCGTTCTTGACTTGAACTACTCTTTGATGGGTTTGTTGTTTGGTTAATTCGACAGTTTCTGTTATTTGATGTTCCTTGTCTTCAGTTGTTGACCAGAACCTGTAGTTCTTGTAAAGAGTACTGTTTCTGATACTCTTATTGACGGACTGTGGAACGGCGGCTGAGTACAGCACAGTCTCTTGACAAGCATGTTCAATGTCTTTGTAGGTCTTGATCAACCTGAACGTATCTTTGTCGTACAACTGGATTTTGGGTTGATTAGTCTTAACTATCTTAGGTGGCAATACAGGTGTAGTCAAGTCATTAATATGCTTGTTGGCTACTTTGATCTTAAGGTCCAAAACCTGTTCCTTCATGTTAGATAGTTCCTTGTCGTTCTTTCCATTTAGTCCAGCAATCTGAGCCTTTAGGTCGGAGATTTCATTCAATAGGTTCGAAACCAAGTCTCCCTTGACCCTTTCCTTCAAGTATTCAACCCTTTTGTTCAGATCTACCAAAGTGAATTTGTCGTCCAATTTTATCATTTCTATTTTGAGTTTGTCACTGTATATCTTCTGGATTATATGAGGTTTGATGACTGAGTCTTGTTTGACCATTGTCTCAAATTCTCTGTTGTATACAGTCTCAAAAACCATAAGGAGTTTGATATCTTGTCCATAAGTACTCCTATGCTCTTTCATTCTTACGATAATGTCTTTAGTACACCCGAACTTAATGATAGACGAAGTCATCTCTTCGCCTATGGTCTCGACAAAGATGAAGTAGACGACTTGCTTGTTCCCAAAATTCAATAGAAGGGTGTTCTCTATGTCTTGGCCCTTCAGTTTTAGCTGTTGGTCTTTGTCTTGCAGCCTCAGTTGAAGTTCGGTAGTTTGCTCAGTGACGAGTTCCATAATAAGGTCTTCCAATTTGATATAGTAGTCGTGTATTTGGTCTGCTTTGGCGGTCTTAGACTTTAGACAGAGCTTCTTAAAGCAGTTAATGGTCAGCACAATAGACTCCTTGTTGTGACCTCCGCGAGTTTCTTGCTCTCTTTCGACAGGGTTAGTTTTTGCTCCGCCGTCCTGCGGAGCAAAGTTTTCAATTTTGTAATCTACGTTTTCTTTGAAGTTTTTGACCAAGCAACGCTTGCATTCTTCGATGCGACTATACCCCAACCACCTCCATATAAGGTGTAGAAAGATAACAAAATCCAGTGTTGGATTGTAGTTGAAATAGCAATAGAACCCGCCGATGAAGAGTTGTTCCTCATCGGTGGTAAAGGCGTTCTTGATCTTTTGTATGATCTTAGATCCATAGTTACCAGTAAGTCTGGTTAAAGGGTTGTTCTCCACTAGCGCCACGATATCAAGGATCTCCCTCTTGTCGGTCGTTGTCATATTTTTACACGATCTTGTTATTTATTACTTTAAGCCTCAAAATTTTATTGTAATTGAACGAGTTCATTAAGTTAGAGGCCCTCTAAGACCTCTTGCTCTCCTTCGACAGGGTTAGTTTTTGCTTCTGCGTCCGCAGAAGCAAAGTTTTCAATTTTGTAATCGATGTTTTCAATTTAGTACTTTTCCAACAACCGGTATCGAGGTACCGGTTGTTGGAAACATTTTTAAACAGTTAAGTCGTTTCTCTTTATATCTGGAGGACTTACTTAAGCACTAGTGTCTTGGAAGTATCGAGTCCATTTTCTACTTTTATAACAAAACTACGTTTCGCAGTTGCTTGTCGAGGTACGCTGCCATATAGACGACGTAGTCGATCCTTGATATTCTGTGTCTGTGCTCCGATCGGTCCCGCAACCAACCGGCGCCCAGTCCAGAACAGGAAAACTCACGTGATCGTGGAAACTCCACGACACTCCGATTTTAGTCCACGAGTCTACAAATGATGCTAGATTACTCGAGTGAACTTCTTTGAGCCTGGCCCTAGGGCCGACTCTCCCTTGATTTAACAAAAGAAATAATAAACGCTATCACTCCTGGGCGATAGTCCACCAAACCACCATAAGAAAATTCCAAAACCAAATAAACGAATAAGTAAACAAACGTTGTTGCTTAATTTGAATAGGCAAGTCCACCCATGCCAGACATAACGCGGAAGACGTTATAATTGGTGGCATAGATGGCAACACGCCCAATCGCCCCCGACCAAAGGGACGACGGTGCCGGAAGGTTGGCTACATTCGTCATGTCGAACTTCAACTGGGCATTGTCAATACGGGACATGTTCACAGTCCCGCTTGGCTGGTGTTCCTCTGGTCTAAGCCCGAACGCGTAGAGGTAGATGAAGTTGTCGGGGATGCGAGTGTGGGACTGGTAGGGCTGGACCAGACGGAAGTAGGTCTGGGGTCTGACGGCGAAGCGTTCGTGTCCGTTCAGGAGGATGAGGGCGTCTGCCATGAGATCAACGGCCGACGATGGAACGGGGACACCGGGGAGGGCGGCGGACCAGTTAAACCAGTCGTTGTAGGCCGTTCCAACGGTGAAGTTGGGTTCCCATTGAAGGGTCCAGACGAGTTCCTTGACGGGGTGGTTGTAGTTCAGACGAATCTTCTGGGAGACTTGGTCGATTTGGATGGATTCGAATCCGGTGAACTGGAGTTGGTCGATCAGATATTCGTGGGACATCTGTGCGAACCGACGTCTTTCCTCGGTCGATTTAGGGATTAGTCCCTAATTGAGGATACCGTCTCTTTCGAGATATTTATTGGATCCCTGATGCAATAGACGTTATATACATCAGGTACTACATTGAAGTAGTTACCACGGTCTAGACTATACCTTAAGTCATCATCAGAAATTGTCAATTTCTTCAGACCCATAACCATCTAGTCGTTGAACCTTCTTCCCTTTCTGACATGTCAATTAAATGACTCGAAAGTAGGAAGCTTGGCTGCGGATTGTCCATTTCAGAGGTCACTCAGACCTCATCATAACTAGTTTTTTTACCGTCCGAGAACTGTATTTAACAGTGGTCCTTAGGTCCATTACTGGGCTAAGTGGTAACTAGTTTTTTAGGATATTCCCGCAATTTGGATATGTCGCTCATAGTAATGAACTCTAATTTCTTGCAAGTGGATTTGAATAGGTTGGATGGTATCATTTTTTGACATGTTTTTCGAGCATTCTAGAGGTCTACAGTTCCTCCAGTTAAAGCACTCTAACTGCTCATCTCGGTCCGTCAAGTCGAAGAAATTACACGGTATAACGTGGTCTATCGACCAGTAAGTACCGTAATTCTCCCATGTCATCTTTGAATCAAATTGATGCCCTAGCCATTCTTTCATGAAGGCGGGGGTACAACCTATTAGCTCATATGAGTTTTTGAATTTCGGAGAATTCTGTCTTTTAAGTGCCATCCTGATACGATTCCGGATGTTACCTGACATCTTAAACTGAGAGTCTATTTTGCGTCTGCTTAGGTACTTGGGGTACTGGGTTTGTCTGTAACCAGACACCTTATCTTTGTTATTGTCTCGCCACTCTTTGGTCCGAGACTTTTCACAAATAATACAAGCGTTCCCAATACCGTCGATGGTATAGACGTTCTTATAAAACTCAGTCTTGTTTTTGGTAGTATTACAACTAGTACACGTCTTCGTATAGTCATCAGGCAATACCTTGTTGATGTTCTCCTTCTTCTTAGCTATCATATGTTTTCTCTTGCAATCTTTACACGACGTGTGTAAACCGTCTGCATTGCCTTTGTTCTTGTGAAAATTGTCTAAGTTCTGGGTCTCTTTACAGACGCTGCAAGTCTTAGTGGGTTTAACCACCTTAACTCGTTCTTGTCGGACGATGTCTTGATCTTTCTTGCAAGTCTTGCAAGTGCTATCATAACCGCCCTTCCTAGAACTGTCCTTTGAGTAACAATCCAGTTTCTTTTCACCTTTACACACACTGCAAACCTTTGAGGTCATCTTATAAACTAGCACAGGATTTTGTCCCGTACTTTTGTTGACGTTTAGTTCTTTTAATTTTTTAAGTTGCAAAGAACGTGAATTTTTCATCAAGATACACGTAATCAACCCAGAGGGCGGCGTTTACCAGTGAAACACCGGAGCTATCGCGGATGCTCGTGGTGTTAGAGGCAAAGTCGCGGTCACCTGTTGAGGTGAGCCCAACGATGAGTTCGGCGGCGTTCCTGAACTCAATGATGATCTTCACTTCATGGTACTGGAGAGCGATCAGAGGGAGAGAAAGCCCGGGGTTTCTGTTGAACCAGAACATGAGTGGAACGTAGTAGATACGCGAGGTATCAGCGTTGCCGATGAGGCCAACGGAAGAGGCATATTTCCCGACCATATGATTATCCTTTATACCGTCCCTTTCGGGATATTTCGTTAAATTGGCATTTAACCGGAGTAGACTATACCTTAAGCCTTCATTGAGAACGGTCAGTTCTCTCAGACCCAAATCCTTCTAGTCGTTGAACATTCTACTCTTACTGACCAAAGTCGTAAGTAAGCAGCTTTGCTGCGGATTTCCCCATTTTTAGCTTTTTTACCTTTGGGTACGGCCATTAACCGTGGTCCTCCGTGGTATTTCTATCACGAAGTGGTAGCTAAAACTTTTGAAGTGTAGTATTTAACTATGATGTCTTGATTAATGATGTCTTGTATGATTATCTTAGAACTTTTTGATATGTTCTTGGATGACTCGAGAGGCCTCAAGTTTGTCCAGTTAAAACACAGTTTCAGTTCTTCATCGTCTGTAGCGTCAAACGAAACACAGGGAGTAACATGGTCTATATGCCAGTATGTACCATAGTTATCCCACGACATATTTGAATCAAATCGATATTCTAGCCATTTCTTTAGAAATGAACTGGTACATCCAAGTAATTCAGAAGTCTTAACATTCTTAGGTTGATCTTTTAAGAACTTGGTGATCCTAGTCCTTGTGTTGTGCAGTATTTTAGTATTCGGATTCTCTTTGTAAATCTGGTAATTGGCTCTGGCGCGTTCGCGTACTCTTTCAGTGTTGTTTTCAAAATGCTTTTGATTCCACCCTCGTGCTTTGTCACGATTCTTCTCGTTGTACGCATTATTGGCTAATCGTACCTTATTGGCATTCTGTTTCCTGTACTTTTTAGAGTATTCTATCGCTGCTTTTCTGATGCAATCCATACAAATCTTTCCCTTGAACTCGACCTTCTCTGTACTGCATTTGGTACAAATCATCCTTTAGGTTTGTCAAGACCAATCGGTCTAAAGTTAAATTTTTTTTACTTTCCGGGGGGTTCCCGTCAATTTGAATTTGTTGCAGTTAGACCCGCCTGATCTAACCACTAGTATCTGATTCTGACAACACGTGACGGAAAAGAGAAATAACACGCCTTGTTGATTTAACGTCATTGTTGTCGATGGAAATCTTACCGTTTTAGTACAGGTTATCCACATACCTGTACCGTGATACTTTTCGGGCCATTAATATAGCCGTTCTCCTTCTCCGAGACCTGTGTAAGGGCGTTCCAGATCTCAAGCCACTCGCCATATTGCGAGTCGATCTTCTGTCCACCAACTTCGATGGTGACATATCTGATCAGAGCATGCCCAAGAGCATTGGTCCATGCTACGGAGAATGGACGGGCTGCTGGGGCGTCTTGCCAAACGGAAGATACGGACAGGGCGGGGAATTGAACCTGAAGGTAAATTCTGTTAATTAGATCACCATTACGGGAAATGGTGCATGTGACTTTCTTACCAAAGTCGGCAGTCCCCTGAAAGGTCTGCTCAATCGCCTCAATGGCAAAATTGGTATGGCGTCTATATACCGTCTTGAAAACGCTACTACCCCTAAGTTTCCCTAGGGGGCTAGACTGTACCTTAAGCTATCATCGGGAAGTACAAATTCCCTCAAACCGATTTCCGTCCAGTCGTTGAACCTTTGTCTTTAATTTAGTAAATACTGTTGTGCTAATTCAAATTTTTCCAATAGTGTTAATTTTTTGGAAGTAAAATATTTGTTTTTAGCTATAGGATGATTTAGTATTGCATAACCTTCTGCACAATAGTGTTCAGGTCGTGGTTTTACATAAACCATATACATAGGAAGGCCTTCACTAAGACCATCTTTTTTATGAGATATAGACAATTTTTCTTTATGATTTTGTTCAAGTTGTTTACCAAAATAATGATGTTTTTCTCCTGATTTTTTAATACTAAGTATTTGTTTAAATGCAGCAGATCTTGGTTTACCAAAATTAGGATTATTTTTACCTAATTTAGCTTGTCTCATTTTTTCACGACTTTCTTTCGAATGAGTAGAAGTATTTCCACCTATTCTTAGATTATAACCATTAGGAGATAATGAGCTCAATACTTTTATATAATGAGTTTCTATATCATCTAATTAGAATCTAAACATTCTCTAAAATTGATAATTACAAAATTATCTATTCCGTATTTGTTAAAAGCACTGTATAATGCCGAACTATTTTGGTTAGATTCTTTTATAAAAGATCTGTATTTTGATAGATGTCCATTCCAACGAACATGAA
>Ga0302280_1000731_pt1 | contig 28810 bp, 25 predicted proteins | sample III_Fen_E1_1_FD_198771 | JGI IMG/M metagenome (GOLD analysis project Ga0302280, IMG submission 198771) | Peat permafrost microbial communities from Stordalen Mire near Abisko, Sweden - III_Fen_E1_1 | ecosystem: Environmental > Terrestrial > Soil > Wetlands > Permafrost | place: Sweden: Abisko... | reverse complement strand
GATAACGACCGAGTTTTTGTGTTTCTTGATCGCGACCGGTCTCATTATGGGTGATTGGTATCGTTTGTTTGAGATGACCGGTCTGTATCCTTCGTAGAGTGTGGCTGAACAGCTCAATGAGTACGTCGATGAGAGGGTTAGTAGGGATACGATCAAATCGGTCAGTTCTTTGGGGATGTACAGGATGGTGACACTCAATTGTTGGTTCATGGTGTGATGGGGCAGCTTTTGAGTAGAGCATTAGATAGGACAAACAGGTTTCAATTTTTAGAGATACACTAACTCGATAAACCCGACAGATGAAGCCCAACAAATGAAAACCGATGAATGGTTACGACTGATGTAAACTTGTCAGCCGCGATAGAAACCTCTAGAAAAAGAATAGGAACCTCTTACAGTTCAATACAGTTCAAATTTTTAGTTTATAATAATTCGACCCTGACGATAATTGTTCGGTGTGTTGTAAGAATAATCGTTTTTGTAAGATGTGTAACTGGTGTCACGATGCTGAGAGTACAGATACCAAATGACCAATAGGATAATCACCACTATCACCACACACATGCTCCACCAACATCCATCATCATTCGATCTGATCAGTGCACCACTCAATGAATCCGAAAACATCATCATGTGTTGATAATACTCGTCGAACAACTGCAGCTCTCGGTCGTACTGGTTCTGTGAGTGAGCCATCGTCATATCGATTACATACTGGTTGTGAGCGTTAAACATCTTAAGCACCGTGTTGTATGGCAGTTTGGATGGATTGAGCGAACTGATAAACCCTGCGACCTGTGCACTGTTCACAAAAACCTTGTTCACAGCGGCATTAATGATGGTTTGGTCTTTCCCCTTGATCGCACTGACAGCTCCAGCAACCGCCGATATGTGACCCTTCAGAAGTGTGGTCAACGTGTCACCATTTGTTGCTCCGACAATCGGTTTGACATAGTTGCCGATATCCGTCTGGTTCTGATACAGTCGTGTAGTGATCGATGTGAGATCTGGCAACGATTGGAGGGCTGATTCAATGTAGAACTTAGTGTAGACTGCATGCTGTGTGAAAAGCATTCGTAGTGTTTCTTGTTGGGTATCGCCGTTAATGAGGTATGACATTTGGTTCCTATAGTGTGGATACTGAAAGAAACAAAAATTTATAATGACAGTATGTTACACAGTATCTGATCGATCTTTAGACAACCTTTGTGATAGATGGCGTTCTTTTTTGATGTGAGGCTGAGAGAGTAAGTCGATGCCAGATCCAGAAACGACACAATGATCTGTACCAATTCTTTGGGTCACTAAGTCATGTTTGATGAACGGAAGGACGATATCTGAATGGCACAGTTCGAAAGATATTTGTCTATCTCTAAATTTCATAAAAAACATTCATCACTCATTACTTATTACTTGTTACTTGTTACTTGTAGATCATAATTCATCATTCGCGAAGTGAAAATTTATCCTGCTACTGGTAGTCCTTCAGTTTTGCGATGTCCGCTCAGTCGAAACGTTTTTCGGTTGTTGACGGGTTTGGCGTGGATCTCGAACCCACTCGCTGTAATGACATGATAAAACTTAGTGGCATCATACTCCACATACTCAATATTCGACCCGATTCTGTCAAACCACAGCTTGTCGTGTTCGGTTGGATTGACGATTCCATATCCACCATTATCGAACCCACACACATCATAAACCCTCTGCTTCGGTTTGGGTAGGTCGACACATTTGATGCACATACACTTCATTTTTCTCACATTGAACAATTCATTGATATCACCAAGCGATTCATTCATTGCTTTTCGATTCATCGTTTTAGATTGATTCATCGTTTTCTGATTCTAATACGAGTCTTGATAGAGATGGAGTTATCAGTCAGTAACTATTTTCAATTTTTTTGGTGGTTTAAAAAAGTTGAAATGGCTGGAACAGAATACACTGTATCACTTAAAAATTGATTTTGGAATTTGTTGTTATCTGCCCCCTTTGCTTATCCCGTTGTTTATAAATGATTAGATTGCGTAACATAGATGAACACACTCACACACCGTTTCCCACCGAGCTGCTGTCATTGATCGCGTCGTTTCTCGATCTGTCATCTCTTTACTCACTCGGTTTTGTGTCGACGTTTTGGTCACAGTACAAACCGTTCCGAAATGTTGATATCCCCGAGAACGTCATCCCCTCTCATGTCCGTAGGAAAAGAATGTGTGATCTTATTGTGTTCGATTCGATTCTTCATGGATACACTAACATCTTTTCATGGCTTTTGAATCTCGACCACAACTCTTTTGTGGGGCTAAACCTCAAAAACATTCTCACTTGGTCACCGTGGCGTAAATGTTTCGTAAATCTGAATGTCTATTACATCGATATCTACTCACAAAAAGCCGTAGAATCTGGGAGCCTAGAGATCCTCTCGTTTCTTTTCGAAAACGGTGACCCTTACAAACAAGATTCGCAACTGTCAGTGGCTGCAGCAAAAAATGCAAAAAATGGAGATCTACGAATTCTGAAGTTTTTGAAAGAGAAAGGGTGTGAAGGCTCTGGGACAAGATTGTACGAGTATTCTGATCACAATGTATGTGCTGGTGCAATAGAGAACGGACACATCGACGTCCTAAACTGGGTGATGGAGAACGGTTACCCTCTACACAGATACACGTATGAAATTGCCGCCAAGAAAGGACACCTAGATGTGCTGATGATACTGTACGAAAAAGATCCGTGGTTGTTTGATATCCGGAATGTACTTAGTGCAACAGCCGAAGGAGGCCACCTACACATTCTCAGATGGATGTACAGTATCTGTGGCATCTTTCAGTATCGTACGTGGGGCATAACAGATATTGCAGCTGGTAACGGTCATTTCGAAGCCCTGAAATATCTCCATGATAAAGGATTCGTACTCAGTATCAGCACCATCGAGCGAGCAACGAACGCAAACTTGCCAGAGATCGTGAAATGGTTGCTGAGTAAAAAATGTCAATGGGACTATCGATCAATCAACAACGTTATCAGAGCAAGAGACTATGAAATGTTGACCTATCTTCTGTCAAACACACGAGAAGAGCAAAGAGCATCGATGTTTAGCACATTGACTTTTGCGTACGCTGTGGAAAACGGTGATATCGGAATTATGAAACTGTTGAAAGAGTATGGTTGTCCTTTCAATGAATTATCGTGTGCATATGCTGCGAAAGAGGGTCGTTTCGAAATCCTACAATGGTTACAAGACAACGGTTGTCCGTATGATTACAGATGTTGTTTGTATGCAGCCATTGTCGGAGATCAACCGACCCTCAAACTCTTGATTGAGAAAGGATATCCGATCGATCAGTCGTTGTGTGAAGCTGTCGCAAAAAATGGCATGTTTGAAATCCTGCAGATCCTCCGTGCCCGTACAAGTGTTGAAGATTTTGATGTGCTACGATGCGTGTGTTGTGCCGAAAACAGTTTACTGTCTATCATAGATGATTTCAAAACTGATTGGATCCCGAATTATCAAAAAAATACCAAAATTCTTACACAGGGTGTGGGTTGTGTCAAGATATTGGAATGGCTAGGTGAACCATTCAAACATAAAAAATTCATCTGATTTTAGTTGTGAGTTGTGTGTTGTGTGTTGTGAGTTGTGAGTTGTGAGTTGTGAATTGTGTTTTATAAAATCTGTTATCGCCTCTCTAAGAATTGGTGAAGATTCACCCATCATGGCCAGCACTCTCCTTCCGGTATCTGTTTTCATATTGTAGCGAATCATGCTGTGCACTTCATCTGCATCATAATTTTCTGTATGGACCTTATTTTTTTCTGTATCAGTCTTATTATTTTCTGTATCAGTCTTATTGTTTTCTGTATCAGTCTTATTGTGCACACTCATGATCGAAAATGATTGGATGGTGTCTTTTTGATCAACGTACCGTGTTTGGTCGCATGTTCGATGGTTATTTTATGGGCGATTAAAGCATCATCAGAGATAAAATCGAAATTAAATGGCTTACGCATCATGGATTCAATGAGATTATTGTCTATCACGAAATCCAAAGTAAAGTTATCATTGTAGAACCAATTGATCTGTAAAATTCGTGATCGATCGTATTTTTTATTCATATTATAGTCAAAATATTCGCCAGATAACGAATTGTATATTTTGGGGTTTTGATTGATTTCTGGAAAGCCCGTCGTTTTTAGATCAAGGAACAACACCTTCTTGGATAGTATCTTGTTTAAGAGATCCATCTTGGGACGTTTCGGTTTGGTTTTATTAGATAGATGAGCATTTGATCGAAGTTCCCTTTGTGTAATAAAATCAATCTTTTTAATAGTATGGAATCAGTCGTAAGCAAATGAACTCGAATAAATGACCCTGAACAAATTAACCTGAACAATTTAACCTGAACAATTTAACCTGAACAATTTAACCTGAGCAAATGAACTTGAGCGATTAATAATGAACATTCATGTGGGCGGGGAACGCCTCCGTTTCGCTACACTCCACTGCCCCAACCTGACCACCCCCGCGACAAAACGGAATGAATTAAATGTGCTATTCATTGTTCTATAAATTTATCATCATCCACGAACTTAACATTTTAGATGATGAAAAATACACTTAATTCGCATCATTTTATTGCGGGGGTGGACAGGTCGGGGCAGTGGAGTGTAGTGTAGCGAAACGGAGGCGCTCCCCGCCCACATGAATGTTCATTATTAATCGCTCAAGTTCATTTGTATCATTCATCACATCATTATAAAGAAACCGAGTATCCTACAACTTAGACTTGGTATACTCATCATTAGCGTATTCAATGACAATTTCCATCAAATTAATTCTATTCTGTTGGAATACTTTGGTGTTGTCCCTTATCGCCATCAACACATCATCGTGTGTAACATTGAATCGGTCCCCAAAAGCTTTCTTGAACTCCTTGACTGGTTTTGTCTCTAGACACAATGTACTCAAGTTTTGAAAATTCTTATTCGATAACCCATCTATTATCTGATGTCGTAACCAGATCTGATTACTATGCATGGCGATCGTTCTTCCAATGAGTTCCTTTGGATATGGTATCTGTTCTGTTACAATGTCGTAGCAGAAATCAAACACATTTCTAATCGGTGTACATGTAAAACCACTACTAGTGTCAAACCTTTTTAGGTACCAATCTAGAACCTCATGATTATCCACAGTCATTGATCGAAGGTTACACATCAACATCGTCTTCATCGACAGACCGGACGGAATCACTTTACCGTTCATTTCTCCGAGTTCTGGGATGAATCCGATCTGTAATGCGATCTGACCATAAGAGTTGGTTAGCTTTTCATGTGACAGTTTTATTGATCCATAAGGGTTTTGTGATGCAGGATTAGTTTTAGCTTCGTCTGATGCTGGAGACGAAATGTATATCTTTCTGCAGTTATCGATCCCTAGAAAATAGTTCAGTTGTTCATCGGTCGGCATAGGAATCGTGATGATCGCTAAATCAGGTTTGAAATTGTTCACTACTTCACGATAATCACCGATATCATCACATACATGTCCGCCATTAGTGATCAGATCTTCTTTGAAAGTCTTTTTTAGGCTCTTCATCACAACGCTTTTCTCGGTAGAGTTTCGTCTCATAGTTATCTTGGTCGAAACACCTTTTTGGTCAAACAGACTCTTCAAACCACATCCAAGCAAACCAGAACCGATGATGAGTACTTTCTTTTCCATCAATACTTGTATGTTGATGATGAATGAATGTTTGTTATGTAACTGTAAGTGCCAATATATGTACATTTTCAATTTTTCTCGTTAGTATAATAATATGATTTGTGCCGCTCTATAAAAAAGCGGCGATGTGAGGGAACGAGTTTGCGAGTAACCGAATAGCTGCCTCCCATACAATGTTTCCGATCATTCGTTACTATTCATTAGATGTTCATTACTTTTACTCTTATTTTATGTACATTGAGATGAATAAAAGTTGAAAATGATAATATACTGATAATCTTAATAAAAACTGTACATATACAATAACATTATCCAAAAGTAAGTATGCAACCAGAGATGACTTCGGGGAATACAACACGTGAATATCATATCTGTATGGCTGGATATCTTGGGACCGTACTATTACATCCACAAACGGGACAATTAGCATCACAAAATGTCAGCGAATCCACAAAACGATTACGCAAACTTATAGTGGCAATTATGAGCGACAACAGGCTAAGTTGTGAAACTGCAGTGAGGAGAATAAAATACTGTATGTTAAAATTTGGACCAACTCTTTATAAACGATGCTTTTCAGAAACACATAACACAAAGGACTATACATCGTTGACAGAATTCATTAGTTTTGTAGCAATTATCAAAGGTATCATTCATCATGAACCCCAGGATGATATGTTCGGCAGGAAACGGATAGAACTTTTAGAAGGATTCTATTTTGAATTGTACTATCCGAACAATCTAGAGATCCTTTCGCAAAATGAATGTACATCAACCATAGAATTACACGAGACGATAGTTGATGCACTAACAAATGAAAAATTGTCTAATCTCGAGAAGATATCTAAAATAGACAGTTTCATGCTAAACTTTTTAGAAGAACACCAATAAATGTTGAATAGATTTTGGATTGATTCGGCTTTACTTTATTCTTTACTTTATTCTTCCCTTTATTCTAAATTACAAAATGAACACACTACTACCTTTAGAAAACAGATTGACCAGTATCCCATCAGAACTCATTGCAACAATTGTTTTTCATTTGGATACAGCCTCCAAATTCTCATTGAGTCATTCGGCACAATTCTACACCAAGTATCGAGGAGAAAAATCTAATCAATGTACCAAAGAAGATCCGATACTTGTAAATATCATTGCCAATGGATATACGGAACTATTCAAATGGTTCGTACCAGAAACTTATGAATTCTCAATGTACTTCAAAAGACTGTATTGTGCCAAAGCCGCTAATCACGGGAGTTTGGATATTCTAAAATTGATGTATGATGATGTTGTTATTGAAGATATTGAGAACGGTGATGACAGTGATGACTGTGATGACTGTGATGACAGTGATTGGTTCGAGGTTGAGCCCAAGGTTAATAATGCGTATAATTATTTGATAGATGTCAAACCTGATATACATTGCTACATTTTCAAACATGCTGCAGGAGGAGGGCATATCGAGATTATAAAGTATCTTCAATCAAAGTTTAATGGGAGAAAATGTCAATGGAATGAAGATACATGTGAGTATGCCGCAAGAAATGGTCATTTTGACGTCCTAAAATATCTACACGAGAATGGTTGTCCATGGGATCTCCACTCGTTTGATGCTGTGGCTCGAATCGGCAGAATGGATATTGTGACATATCTACATGAGAACAAATGTGATTGGGGTAAGAGCACATGTTATGCTGCGGCATCTAATGGTCATTTTGAAGTTTTGAAGTATCTTCATGAAAACGGATGTCCATGGGATCATTGGGCAAGTATTTATGCTGCAAAAAACGGTTATTTCGAGATCTTAAAATATCTCTGTGAAAATGGTTGTGAAATTGATACCGGTACGTTCTGTAATGCTGTACGGTATGGAAACTTTGAAACAATAAAGTATCTGTATGAAAGAAATTGCCCTATGAAAGCAATCGTATGTTATGCGGCTGTAGAAAGAGGTGAATTGGAACTCTTACAATGGCTGCGGGATCGCGGTTGTCCTAGGCAGCTGCACGGGGATGGGTGGTCTTGTAGAAGTGCTGCGAAACGAGGACGACTTGATATTTTGAAATATCTACGGGATAATGGTTGTCCATGGGATAAATATTCGTTTGCTGATGCAGCCGGAAGTGGTCATTTAGATGTTCTGGAGTATCTTTATGAAAATAAATGTCCATGGGATGAACAGACTTGTGAATCGGCAGCTATCGATGGACAGTTAGAAGTGTTGAAATGGCTGAAAGAACATGGTTGTCCGTGGAATTGTGCAGTTAGTACTAAAGCAGCTGAAAATAATCAATTAGAAACACTAAAATGGCTACATGAGAATGATTGTCCAGTAGATTACAATTCGTTGACTCGTGCTGCTAGGAACGGCCATTTAGAGATCGTCAAATATCTGTATGAAAATGGATGTCATAGGCAGCTGCACGTGGATGAATCAACAGTATATGATGCAGCAGAGTTTGGTCATTATGATGTCCTCAAATATTTATATGCAAATGGAGTCGATTTCCGATCCTATCCCCGAGCTGGTGCAATAGCTGCTAAGAACGGCTATTTCAAAATCCTCAAATATCTATGCGAAAATGGTTGTCCTTTACCTACAAATCCAAAAGTACTTGAGGATATTGAAATAAGGGGTTATACCAAGATTTCAAACTGGATCATAAAAAATACCTCGAGTTAAATATCGTTAAGTTTGAGTAAGTATTGTCGAATTTCATCATCATGTGCACATTCAATACATGTTTTCTTATCAATCGGACATCCATTATCTAGAATATATTTTAGGGCTTCTAACTGATTATCTTTTACTGCATTCCAACACACCATCTTGGTCATCGGGCATTTATGGTCTATCAGATATTTGAGGATTTCCATATGTCCCTTGCCTGCAGCCATGTTTGTTGATTTGTCATCCCAGGGACAGTTATGTTCATGAAGATATTTTAGTATCTCAAATTGGTTATGATAAGCAGCGGATGCACATGACCACTCATCCCAGGGACAATTGTTTTTGTGGAGCCATTTTAGGATCTCTAGATGACCACCTTTTGTGCAATCACTACATGTTGTTGAATCCCAGGGACATCCATTCTCATGAAGATATTTTAGGACATCCATATGACCGTTTTTGGCAGCAGAACCACAAGCATTGGCATTCCACGAATAACCAATATCACGGAGATACTGCAAAATCTCAACGTTACCTATTTCTGCAGCAATGATGATAGTTGTAAACGCATCAATATCTAACGGACATCCTTTATCGTGAAGATAGTTAACTAGCTCAAGATTTCCACTACGAATACCAGCATCTAAGATACCATTTACTTTGAGTAGCATGTCTTTGGAAGTCAAAGGGATCAAATATTTCAGGATGTCAAGTTGATTGGATTCTGCTGCGACTTCACAAAATACTTTCATATCACATTCGTCGATCGGATGGGGCATAGATAGGGTGAACATCCATTTGACTAATTTTTCGTATCCTTTGGAGATAGCATCCTTAATGATGCCACGTTGTATCTTTTTTAGTGGGGCTCTACACAATGTATCGTTTAATGTATAGTGGAATGCGAACAAAGATGAATCGTCTAGTAAATTTATAACCAATGTAGTCAGTTCTAATGGTAGTATCTTCCCGAAGTTGATCGATAGTACATAATTGGTAGAAGTAGTAACCAATGTCATTGTGCGTATGAATATGATATGTCCAAATGTAAAAGGAGATAACAAAAGATTGTAATTTCAATCTTTTTGATTATGAATGATAGCAAAAAAATTGAATAATTTATCTTTTAATCTTTCCAATGTAATTATTTTATTCCCCAAAAACATTATACTAAAAATGATACGTCTATTAGAGATAGATAATTGTTCCGTCGATTACTTGTTGAATCTTCCTTATGAACTAGTGGTATTGGTACTGAGTTTTCTAGATAAAGCATCGATATTTGCATTGAGCCTAGCGTCTAAAAAGTATGTACGTTGCGAATCGATTAAATTATCACTTGTTGAACTAAACATACTCGATATTCAGTTAAACACTGTATCTAACGGACATACTAATTTATTCAAATGGCTCGTGTCCGATAAAGAAATAAGATCCATCAAATCCAGTATAGAATCCGTTTACATAAACATAAGAGAAGCTATCAAGAACGGTCATCTTGATATTCTAAAATACCTCTATAAAAACGGATTTCGTTGGGATGCAAATGCCTGTAATGAAGCTGCTAAAAATGGCCATATTCATGTTCTGAAATATCTTCGTAAAAACGGATGTCGTTGGGATGCAAGTGTGTGCGATGAAGCCGCCGAAGCTGGCCAAATAGAGGTTTTAAAATGGCTGCGGGAAAATGGTTGTCATTTTAGTACTAACACTTGTGCTAGTGCTTGTGCTAATTCTAATGAAAATGGTCAATTAGAGATTCTAAAATATCTGCACGAAAATGAATGTCCATGGGATACGGATACTTGTGCGTGTGCCGCTAGAAATGGTCATTTAGATGTTCTCAAATATCTGCACGAAAATGAATGTCCATGGGATAGTTCGGCTAGTGCTAATGCGGCACATGAAGGTCATTTGGGGATTCTAAAATATCTGCATGAAAATGGATGTCCTTGGGATGAGATTACTTGTGCTAGTGCTGCCATGGGTGGTCAATTAGAGATTTTAAAATATCTACATGAAAATGGATGTTCTTGGGATGAAATGGTGTGTATATGTGCTGGTGATGGTGGTCATCTAGAGATCCTAAAATATTCACGCGAAAATGGATGCCATTGGAATGAATATATATCTATGACAGCTGTCGAAAAAGGTCATGTTGAAGTCCTAAAATATCTTCATGAAAACGGATGTTATTGGAATGAAAATTTATGTGCTAGTGCCACCAAACGTGGTCATCTAGAAATCCTAAAATATCTACACGAGAACGGATGTCCCTGGAATAAAGAAGATTGTATTCATGAGGCCGAAGATCGTCTCTCCAAAGGATCAATATATATGAATAGCCGTGGTGTTTATGTTCCAATTGGTCGAAGTGATCACGTAGGGGTTTTGAAATATCTTCATGAGAATTCGTGAAGTACTCCGATATTTACTGTTATGACCATATTCAATACTTTAAATCAAACGCATATGGATTATCCCTTTTTAGGTTCGATGTATGATCAGAATCCGTATCAGAATTAGAATCAGAGTCTGTAGAGTCTGTAGAGTCTGTAGAGTCCAGATCGAGCAGATCCTTAAAACGTGGATCGACGTACATCATAGCTTTGTCATTTTGTTTAACAGCGATCCTACATATTTCGAGTGTTTGTTCTTTTACCATGTACAGAGTCGTACCATCGAGTTCAACAGCCAGTTTGCATAATCGATCTGTCTGATTTAAAACTAATTGAAGAGCACTTGGTTTCTGTTTGATCGCTAGTTCACTAATCTCGTCCAGTTCGTTTGGTTTTTCTAGTATGTTGGAAAAGAGTTTGACGTACTGCAAAGCATAACCGTTCTGTTTTACAGCTGTCTTGCACAAATCCATAGTGATAATTCTTGGATTAACATATCTTAATGCATTACCATGTTGTTGTAGAGCAATTTCACAGATCTTTTCTGTTTGGTTTGAGATGTGTCGTAGATTCCTACCATTTTGACCAACAGCCAAACATGCGAGCTCTTCTGATGGATTTCTGACATAGATTATGGAAATTCCTAGTTTTTTAACGGCCATTTTGATTAAATCTTCTGTAAGTATATCAGGCATATCTACTACATATGACAATACATGAGGATTCTGTTTGATAGCCAGTTCTAATATATCTTGAGTGATCATCGAACGTTCTACATCCTGGATAGCGTAACCATCTCGTTGAACAGCCAGTTTGCATATATTATCAGATGGATTCGTAATGTAGCGCAAGACCCGACCGTTCTCTCGAATAGCTATTGTGCATAGTTCTTCGGTTTGGTTTAAAACAAATTGGATAGCGAAGGGATTTTGTGTAACGGCCATTTTTTGCAGTTCATATGTTGGATTGAGAACATATTGTAAAGCCAGCCCGTTCTTCATTGTAATATCGATCCAGAATTCATTGGACATATCTGTAAATTCAACGATCTTGGTGATGATAAGTTTATCTGCTTTGAATTTTCCATCTTCAACATAAATTTTAGCATCGTCCGGAATCTGAACAAATCCTATCTTGGTACCATACGATCCAAAATGTTTGTAACAATTGGATTCATCACAGAAATACAGTCCACCTTTTGAACATTTGTTGATAGGATTGAAATTATTGTGATCGATATTGAGTCCTAGTTTGTACTCAAAATCGTAATGTTTGAGGGAGTTGTAAAGAAATTTGTAAAGATTAGTATTATGGTAGACCTGATTGAATTCAGCACCAGACAAAGTTTTGTAGAGAAGTGCCATTGATTTTTTATTTGATATGATTGATTCCAAATGAAACATAGTCATATGTATTCAACTTTTTAATGATCACAAAGAATAGACAAAATAATTCGTTACGGTACGTCGGAGGGCCGAGGAGGGTGGGTAATCGATAGTACGAACGTAGTGAGAACTTCAAAGGGAGGCCCCTTATTGCGTCACGGTTCATAATTATTGGCAACATTCATTAGGAGCGTTCATTAAGTCCCAAGCTAGTTTGCGTATCTCATATGTCAAGTGTTCTGTTTTCGCAAACTATATTGCACTTACATTTTGTTCAATGACCAATACACACATCTCAAACGTTTGGTTCTCTACATTCACTAATTAAATATATCGAAGCCAAAAAATCATCCGGAACATCTTGAAAGTCTTGTATTTGCTCTTTTTGTACTTGCCATGTTCAATACATACCAATGCATCATCTGGAATCCTTATGTAGGCCAGTTTGTAACCGTATTCTGTCCAATGCAGACTTGTTTGTGATTTATCGCAAAAATACAAACCTCCTGAGCATCTACTATTCGGAACAAAAGGTTGTGTGTCAATATTCAATCCGAGCGTATATTGGAAATCATGATGTATCAGATCGTCGTTCATGAACTTGTAGAACTGTGTGTTCGGATAAAGCTTGTTGAAGTCCGATCCATTCATTTCGGTAGTGTACTTTGCTTAAAGTAAATTACTAGACTGATTCAGATAATTTGATATTCAAAATTTTGAGTATATGTTGGTTTCCTCTTCGTTTAGCTGTATAAATGCACTTTTCTAGATCCATAGGACAGTTGTGTGCCAAAAGGTATTCGATCATATCATAATGTCCCACATTGACAGCTTCCAAAAGAGTTTCCGGAGTTGGTGTTGAGTTGGTTTGTTCACAAAGCCAGACAAGACTTTCAATGCAACCTGATTTTGCGGCAGATTTACAAGGATCCTCACATTGGGGGCAACCATTTTGATGAAGATATTTTAGTATATCTAACGTACCATGTGCAATTGTATCACGATATATTGTTTCTGACCAGGGGCATTTGTTTTCATGAAGGTATCTGATCACAACTAAATCATCTTTCACAATAGCGGCCATAAATGATTCCTCGCTCCAAGGGCATTCATGTATCCTAAGGTATTTGATAATCTCCATATCGCTATTCTCGATAGCACCAGCAAAAGTATCAGCATCCATAGGACACCCATTTTCTACAAGGTATTTTAATATGTCAAAACTACCTTGAAGAGCGGCTCGAGTACATGCCTGTTCATCCCAAGGACATGCCTGTTCATTCCAAGGACATCCATTTTGGTGGAGATATTTTACATTTTCGAAATCATTGTTCTCGATCGCTGCAACGATCGTAGTCACACCCCATGGGCAACCTCTCTCTCTTAAGTAGGTAAAAATTTCGAAATGTTTACTTAACATTGCAGCCGATACTGCATATTCATTCGGATCGATGTGTCCGAGTCCTTTTAGAAATTTGATGTTGTCGAGTCGACCGTTTCCTGCTGCTCTTATGTAGACAGCTTCGTCCCATGGACATCCATTTTCGATTAGGTATTTTAGAACATCCAGACGTTCAAGTCCGGCAGCTTCAGTACATGCAGTAGTGTTCCACGGACAACCATTTTCGTGAGCCCACTTGAGGATTCCGAAGTGACCAGCCTTTGTCGCATATATGCACGTAGATTCATCCCATCGGCACCCTATCCCTCGAAGCCATTTCAGAATATCAAGACGACCTGCTTTCGCAGCATACGCACATATCAGACTATTACGTTTGAACACATATCCATCCTCATCTAGACTATCGTATTCATCTTTGCATAGATATTGAAGGATATCAAAATGTCCGTTCTCAGCAGCTCTCATATATGCTACCTGTGACCAATCACATCCCTTACTGCGAAGATATTTTAAGATCTCAAAGTGACCATGTTTGGCAGCTATTGAACAGCCGGCGGTTGAGTTCAAACAACATCCTTTGTCGCAGAGATATTGTACGATATCGAGTCTCCCGATTCGAATGGCTTCATGTAAGATCGTATGATCACGACTGTTGTAGATGTGGTTGTTTCCTTTATTGTCGTCACAAATGATCTGTAAGATTTCGAAACTGCTGCTTTTTGCTGCGAACTCGCATACTTTCCTTTTGTAATTAGCAGAGTACTTGTGATTACCATTGTTGGGTACAAACCATCTGTACAGATCTACATAAGAGTTTCTGATGATATCGACCAAGATTGATACTTTGGTTTTGTTATTATCTGCACAAATCTTTAAAGATGTAGATGTTTTACTCAACGAATACCCAGACGATGCATCGAGAAGAGATCCAATCAACAATAACAACTCTTTTGGAACGTATATCAGTATATTCATTTGTGTACAAACCGTTCAGTTTATAGGGATAATAAGTAATGGACATTTCAACTTTTGGGGGTCTATATTCACAAAACGATTCAACGATTCAACGATTCAACGATTCAACCATTCATATGAACATCTCCAATACAGAACGTTATGTATATATAAATGAAAACCAACTCAATTTGTCAATTCATAATTAAGAAACAAAATCAAACACGTACTCAATCGTATCATTATTTGTATCAATATACGTTCCGAACCAGTTAACGTGTGTTCTTGTACGCGTACTTGCCCCCCCCAGCTCCATTTATCTATTCTGAATTTTATCAAATCATTTTTCATATTGAAATTTGTGATAAAACTATCAACCTCATCGCAGTTACGATACAACCCAGATTTGTCTTTGTTAATGTAAATACCTTTTATCATTTTGTATTTTCACATAACTCAGTTTGGAGATATTTTAGTACATCGAGATGTCCTTTTTCTACTACCATGAGTAAAATATTCTCATGACATGAACATTTATCGTCCTTTTTGTATTTATAGAGACATTTGAGAACATCTAAATATCCTTTTGGAGCGGCATAGTAACAACAGTTGTTGATATCACAGGGGCATCCATTTTCGAGAAGATAGTTTAGGATATCGAGTTGCCCTTTGTCGGATGCTGCGTAACATAGAAATCTGTGCAAAGGACATCCATTTTTGTGCAAATATTTGAGGACTTCAAAATGATTGTGTTCAACAGCTTCACTACATGTACGTTCAGACCAGGGACATCCAATCTCGTGAAGGTATTTTAACATTTCTAAATTACCACGCATAGCGGCATTATCACACGCTGAATTATTTAATGGACATCCGTGTTCATGTAGGTATTTTACAATATCCAGGCGATTCAGTATGGTTGCCTCTAAGAAAGTATTATTATCCCATTCGCAACCGATGCGGTGCAGATACTTTAGAATCTCGAACTGATTACATCGTATAGCATATGAACATGCAACGGAACGTGCGGTATTATCCGGAAAATGTGCGTGTTTATGAAAATATTTTAGCATCTCCATATTACCATTTCTTATGATAGTCGGCCAATTATATTTTCCATCTAAACGAAACCCTTTTGTATGTAGATATTTTAAAGTGTCCAACTTATCCCCGATCACGGCGTCTGAACATGCATCGGAACCTGTTATTGGACATTTGTTCTCAATCAAATAATCGATGACATGAATATGACCGAATGCAGCGGCAGGAGAATACGCATGTTCTGTTATAGGACATTCGTGTTCTGTATGTAACCATTTCATAATGTTCAGATCACCTCCTGCGGCGGCATGAATGAAGATCTTTCGTATGTTTTTGTAAGGTTTATAAGGTTTGTTAAATCTTACATCAAAATCTGCCCTGATCATATCAAGACTGACTGCTTTCGGTTTTTGAAGATCATCGAATCCAGTTGATGTTGCAAATGAATTATAATCTTCAATAATTGAGTGTCGATCGTTCTCATTATTCTCAACAAAGATTGATGGATCAAGATCAAATTCATCAAAATGGCAACGATGTGGTGAAAAGATACTATTCATATCATTATTTTCAGTATGCGGATTTGTAGAGAGAATCGGATCATCATATGAAGAATATCTACCATCCAAATACGGATATACTACATTTTTGGCTGGCCATAGACCAAGAGGGAATAAGCCGATATTAATGATGTCATTATGAAACTTGCTTCGTGTATGTGTATCACCCAACTTATTGTTGATATATAATTCTGATACACCAACACCGCCATAGCTTATAACATATTTTAGGATATCCAAACTGCCATGAAAAGCCGCCCAATTACAGTATTCTTGTATGAGGGGTATCGCTACAGTAAGCATCTCAGAATCTGGTTTTAGCCATTTGAACAGATCGATATAGTTGTTTGCGATGATATCAATCGTAATATCACGTAAAATTAAGATGTAGGATACATTGGTCGAGGATCCGGGGAACATTTCTGAAAAGGGGGTTAATGGTTTAGGATCAAAAACACCCTTCAATTTTGCATACTTATTGGCTACATTATTCAATGCAAATAGTGATGATCTGTCCAAAAGAGATGCGATCAACAGCACCAATTCGTTTGGGATAGTGTAGATGAAAGGTGATTGAGATGACATTTAATGTGTATACTGTATACTGTATACTTAAGACCATTTGCATTCAGATGTTGTCGGTAAATATAAAATCAATTTTTATGAACAATAACTACAGTTTGGTACAGTACACGGACAGTTATTATCATGTAGATATGTCAGGATCTCTACATTACCCTGTGTGGCAGCACATTTACTTGTCAACGAAGTCCAGGTACAGCCGTTTTCGTGGAGATATTTGACAACTTCTATCTGGTTGGACTTTATGGCTTCTGCAAAGGTTCTTCCGTTCCAATCACAACCGATATCGTGTAGATACTTTAGTATCTCGAATTGATTATGTTTAATAGCATATGCACATGCCGTCTCAAGTGCCATGATATCCGGAAAGGCATCGTTATCGCGGACGTATTTTAGCATTTCCATATTGCCATTTTTAACTATTTTTTTCCAGTCAAATCCACCTAGACGAAATCCCTTTATATGTAGATATTTTAAAACGTCAAATCTGTTCCCGACCACAGCGTATGAACATGCCTCTGAATTTTCTATCGGACAGTTGTTCTCTATGAGATACTCAAATATCTCTACGAACATGGATGCCAATGGATGCCCATGGAATTGGATGCGGAATACGACGAAATAACAATAAGGCCTCCCGAGTAAAAAGTTTGAAAATGAAATTCGATGAGATCATCGGAAAAGCCTTCGATTGCTCGCACTACGTGCTAACGCTTCACTGCCCCTAGAACCGGAGGTTCCACCGCCCCTTCTTTATGATTTTTATGACGAATCAAATTAAGTGTACTATTCAGTGTTCTACAAAAAGTCAGGGTAGGAAGCGGGCCACTGGAACGTAGTGTAAGTGCGCGAAACACAGCCCCACCCACATGAATGTTCATGTTTAATCGATCAACAAGGACTACATAAACAAAATAAATTTACCATACACTTTTTTCTACAACATAACCTTTCTCCCCACAACTGGGACACATACTGTATCGAATTTCTCTCCATTCGATATACCCATTATCCTCCACGGATTCAGTCACCGTAATGATACCTCTACAATTTTCTTGTTTACACGACGCTTTCCCTTTCATTTCATTGCAGACTTTTTTGTAATCGTCATCTGCAACTAACAATGAGTGTTCAAAACAGTAGGGAAGGCTGTCACCATATTTACTCCTTTCTTGTTGCTCATCGCACTTGAAGCAAACGTGATGTATGCAAAATCTAGATCCATCTTTGGCAGTAGATCTACACTGTGTTCCTGTTGAAAACGTAAATTGACAACAGACGTGGGCATTATCATTTGATTTTGACATGTTAGATTGAGTGTTCACTTGACAACTCGTGGTAATAGAGTGCTAAAACTTAATGGAACATCCAATCATTTACTTTTTTCAATTTTTTAGTAATGGCCGTAACATAAGGAAAAGGACACATTGAGAACAATTGAATCTGAACGATTAATGATGAACATTCGTTTGGTGGGAGCTGCGTTTCGCTAATGCTCACTACTCCGACCATTTTAGCAACGCAGCCCATACGCATGAATGTTCATAATCAATCGGGGCAGGAAGCGATAGCGAAACGCAGCCCCACCCACATGAATGTTTATTGTGAATCGCTCAAGTTTATTTGATCGCATTATGTCCTTTTCCTTACGTTGCAACCATTGATTTTTTAGGCAATATTATGTCTTTGTCCTTTACTTTGTACCTATTCTATAAAAATTGAAAAAGGGACTGCCTGATGACCCCATTTACTTTGGGTATGACACTACAACACTACAACACTAAACAATAGCACGTCTACAATGCTCTTCTTTGTATTGAGTCTATTTTTAATCGCAATAAATGCTAACACTAATGAAAGTTTCGGTCCTCTTTACGAACGTTTGCTTGTTCTGACAGCTGATGAGAACCTTGGGACTAATTACGTTCCTCCTACACCAGATCAGAGAATAGCTAATGTCCTAGATCCTAATCATACAGGAATGGTCAGCTCTGGTTTGTACACTAATGCTCAGGCCACAGCTCTTAGAAACGATGCGATTTTCTACTGTATTCAACAGTTCGGGATCGATTTTACAACTGGAACAGTCTTACCTAACGGCATCATTGTTCTACCATCCTTCACGATGATTCCCTACAAAAGTGGTGGTGATAACAGTATTCATGTTGCATCTGATTCGGCTCATCCGCTCCGTGGTTTGGTCGGTGATTGGCACGGGTATCAGTACGGGGAATTGATTGTTCCGACAACATCTGGTACTTTTCCGGGCGGTATTCATGCAGGTGAATCATTCGTTCTGGGTGATCTCTTAACGTACTTTGATTACAATCTAATTAAATTGGACGCAGTCCCAATCATCCCATTTACTCGAGAGATCCTAACAGCTAGATCCCCATGGCCCGGCAAAACCGTAATAAATAGTCAAGGATACGCTGATTTCTTTGCTAAACTAGAGATGGTCGACAGCGAAGGTAATGTTGCATACTACAGTGAAGGGATCATGTTGATAAAAGATGTAGTTACGGGTATTACTTACTCGAACACTAGAGTTGTTGCTACCTGGCCAAAATGCTAGATAAATAATTTTTTGTGTATATTTTACTTATATATTTACGGGCATCCATTCTCGCGTAAATATTTTATTATCTCTGAATTTTCTGAATTTGTTGTGGTGTTTCTACAGGATAGGTTGCCCCCGTGTAGCTACCTAGGACACCCATTTTCATGTAGATACTTTAGAATGTCTAAACGATTAGTGGCAACCGCGTGATAACAGGCCCATTTACTCCCGTGTAGCTACCTAGAGCATCCGTTTTCGTGTAGATATTTGAGGATTTTCAGATGACCTTTCTCGACGGCCGCTTCACATGAATTGTAATTCCATGGACATCCATTTTCATGAAGATATTGAAGGATTTTCAATTGATCATGTTCATTCACACCAATACAAGCGCCAAAACAAACATGTTCATTCCAGGGACACCCGTTTTCGTGAAGGTATTTAAGTATCTCTAGATGACCATGTTCGGCGGCTTCTCTGCACGACCATTTGTCCCATTCGCAACCATTTTCGTGAAGGTATTTCAGTACTTCTAAATGACCTCCTTCTGCTGCACAATGACATACATCATCCATATTACTATAAAAATTCCAGACATATCCTTTTTCGCGAAGATATTGGATAATTTCTAGACTACCTGCTGAAGCTGCAGTCAAACACAGCGTCGTTTCTTCAAAAGGACACTCGTGTTCATGAAGATACTTGAGAATTTTCAAATGGTTGTACTCAACAGCATTCTTACAGTATTGTTTTTTATCAAGCAGACATCCATTTCCACAAAGATACTCCAAAATACTCAGTTGACGATGCATAATCGCATTTTCTACGAAGATTGTCGTCTCATGATCAGAAGAACATTTTATTTTATCAGGAGATACTAACCACTTGAACAGATCAATATGTCCATTGATGATAGTGTCTAGGCAAATCGTTGTCAGACTATTACTGTTAAAACGTTCACAAATCATCTTACAGTTTGCATAATTCTTGCATGTCGCACTCAATGAGAAAATCGATGATACATCCAAAAAATCTAGTATCGATGATAATAGTTCATGAGGAAGAACCAACATCAAATCTTTAGATAGGTCCATTGACTTGATAGAACTATAGATATGGTCATAATAAACAATATGTTGTACTTTCAACTTTTAAAATAGTTACAATATTTGCACAAAACATTCTCACAAACGATCCCTTCATCATGAAACCACCGTAGTGTATCAAACTGATCATTGACAGTCGCATAATAACAGATTTGTTGACCCCACGGTTGTTTGTTCTCCCATAACCATTTCAAAATCTTGATACTACCCATGGTGGCTGCATTTTTAGATACTTTATCGGTGATAGGACATCCATTCTTTACGAGGTATTGTAGGATATCAAGGTTGCAATTTTCTACAGCAGCGTCACATGCACTGACATCCCATGGGCATCCATTTTCGTGTAGATATTTTAGAACATCAAGATGTCCGTATCTAGCTGCGGTATCACATGCATTTTTATTCCATGGACAATCGTGTTTCCTCAAATATTCTAGAATATCTATTTTGTCATGTCGTGCTGCGAATGTACATGCGGTTTCGTCAAATGGACAATTATTTGCCATAAGATATTGCAAAATATCGAGACGACCGTTCTCAATTGCACATACACACGCCCATTTGTTCCAAGGGAATCCATTTTCATGTAGATATTGGAGTATTTCTAAATGATCGTATGCAGCATAAGAGCATGCGCCTTCATTGTAGGGACACCCGTTTTGATGAAGATATTTAATTATGTCAAAATGTCCACCTTGTGCGGTTTTTGCAAAGGAATGTTCATTCCATGGACAATCATTCTCATGTAGATATTGCAACATCTCTAGATCACCTCGGGTACATGCAGCTTCACATGTTGTCTCGTGCCATGGACATCCATTTTCATGAAGATATCTCAATACATCCATACGATTACTGTTAGTCGATTGAGCCGCCCCGGTACATGCATAAAAATCCCATGGACATTCATTTTCATGGAGCCATTGTATGACCTCCAAATGTCCGTTTCGAGCAGAATTATAATGGGACCACGAATCCCATGGACATTCATTTTCACGCAGATATTTCAAAATATCCAAATGACCATAACCAGCCGCATATGCGCAAGAATATTTATCCCACTGCCACCCTTTATTGTGAAGGTATTTTAGAATGTCTAAATGACCAAAACGGATGGCGTTCTCGATTACTAATTCACGATTGGTGGTTTCTATTGATCTTAATTCCCATGGACAGCGGTGATCATCTAATAGCCATTGTACGATTTCGATTTGACCGCTGGCTGCTGCTTTGGCCAAAATCTTAGGTCGTTTATCAAGATGTGGAAAATCCTTATAGATATTGTTGTAAATGGTGTTTTGTTCATTTGTATGATGATAGATGTATTTCAGAATTTCAAAGCTCCCATTGAAAGCAGCAGTTTCACAATATATCTGTTTGGTGGCAAATGACAATGAATGTTGGTCCGGAATGAGCCATTTGAATATGTCGGTGTATCCATTGACGATTGTATCAATAACAATAGCATCGACGTCACGATCATTAGGCATGTTGGTGTTATTTTCATTAATTTGAACGAACACAAACCGCGAGGATAGTTCTAAAAGAGATACAGTCAATAATACCAGCTCTTTCGGAAGATATGACAAATAGTTCATTAAATCATACTTTGTTTGTGAATGGATATAATGTAATGAACACAGTAGGTCGACAGATAATCAATTTTTTGTTTAAAGTGACACAATACGCAATCGGTAATCACACAAGGGCATTCATGTTCGTGTAGCCATTTTATTTATTTTTGTGGTTTATGTTTGAGGAAGATCATTACATAAAATATTCAAATTTTTACTGATGTATGTTGATACAATCTGGTCTCTTCGGTATAGTCATTTAGACCGAACTCTAGATGTCCGGGACAACATAGTCCTTTAATACAATCATACATACCACTCAGAGCAACAGTAATTGCAAAAAGTATACCAAAGGCTAAACAGGCTGCATAGAACGCAAATAAACCTGCGATCGAGGTTCTACAGTTGAAAAAATCATTCATGTCGAAATAAGGCAAGATAAAAGTACCTCCCACATGTGCTATGATCAACATTAGACATGATAAGATGGCTGCAAATAACGCCTTGTATATCAATACATTTACATCCCCCGAAAGTATTACACAACATGTCATGGATCTAACCGATTCTAAAGACTCTAGAGACTCTATAGACCCACATCTACAGAAATACTTGAGTGGATACAAAATAAACGGTAATGCTAAAAACAGTGCTAGGAACATAAACGGATCAAAACTACGCAACGATCCACCTAGTGTCAGCAACGATAATGGAACCACAATGAAGATCGTTACTAGTATTTTGTGAAAATAGTCATTACATGATCCAGGATTGATGTCGGTTGGTATCTCTCTCACAACTATCGGTCCTCCACATTTGTCGCATTTTGCATTTACTGTATCCTGATAGTATTTCTTCTCCATACACAAATGATGAACTCTGGCTCGACAATCAGGTGTGGAACATGGTTTGATCAGATTGGGGTCTTCGTTTGAACACAGATAACATCGATCCATATTGGTAGATGATATGTACAAACAAACAATGGTATGTATAAGTATTGGCAATTTCAACTTTTGTGAAAAGAGCAAAATAGAAATGATAAATGAACTTGGACAAATGAACACAACAAATAATCATAAACCATCATATGAGAGCGGGGCTTCCCTACGTCACTGCGTTCCTTTATTTCCACCCGACCTACGGTCTATCCCAACCCCACCCTAAGGATTGATCTAATCATTGTTACATTTCATATTATCCCCATTCAGATATGTGAGCCGATAGGCTCATAAGGGGTTGACCGTAGGTCGGTGGGCGGGGTAACTGAGCGTAGGTCGGTGGGCGGGGTAACTGAGCGTAGTGAAGGCGTAATTTTGTTAAATGATAAACAAAGTAAACAACAGCCTAGTTGCAACAAATCATACGATCCACCGTACATCGCGCATCAAATGCGTATCTGCATCTGATCGGCAGCTTGGAATACTTATCATGCAGTCTCAAAGGATATTGAATGAATGTTCTAGCATTGTTCGAGCATATATCTGACGAGTCAACATCACAGTTTACCATACGTCCGAAATTATTACCAAAAACCCCGAATGGGCATTCTATTACAGAGACCGGTTCACATAGAGTCCCGAACGGTGGTCTTGATGTAGTATCGATTCTACAGATCTTATTTGTTGGATCATATGCACAATGTTTCGGGCAATGGGGGACTAATGTCCTATTACATATTACATTAGGTTCAGAGTTGATCGGTACGCACGTATCTCCCCTGATGTTTAAAACACATTTCTGCGGACATGCAAGTTTCTTCTCCGGACCACACAGATAGTTGGGATTTTGACTGACACACTTTTTAAGATAATTATGGTAAGAACAACTATTTGGACACGTCAAAGTCTTCTTGATCAAACCACACACGCGGTTGACCTGTAAAGGTAGGCATGATTTGGTTTTGTTGTTGAATAAACATCCGATAGGACAACTCCACTTCTTATGAGGATGACATGTGATACTTGAATCATCATTACGACACTGATTGTTTTGGTTTTGACATTTAAATGGACAGATGGACCCGAATCCGTTAGAGTTACAATTGACATCTGTCGGATCGTTTTTGAGGCATGGATATTTGGTTGTAACGGTTGGTAGAGTATTGGAACCGTTACCCACACATTTATTTTCGAACTGTAGGCAATTCTTAGAACATTGACAGTATGCACTTCCTCCTCTCGAACATTGAGGAGGTTGATTTGAGTTGCATGATGCGAAATTTAGGTACGATCCACCGTTAATGCAGTAAGAATGATATGAAGAGAATACTAAGGTTATAACAAGGGTCAGTGAGAACATTGTTATTATTAAGGTACTAGACTAGTGTCGTTTGTATTGACAGGGATATCAATACAATCGTATTTTCAAATTTTTTAATGGATGTAAGTAAGGGAAATGATAAGATGCGATCAATTTCATAATGAACATTCATGTGCGGGGCTGCGCTTCGTTATCGCTAAAGCTCACTCGCTACCCCCGAACTATTGGGTCAATTACATTTTACGATAGTCACAGTCAAAAATATCACAAGGACAATCATTTTGGTGAAGCCATTCTAGAATTCTAATATGATTCCCATCGTTGGCTCGAATGCAGGCCCATTCATCGATCGGACATCCATTTTTCCTCAGGTATTTCAGAGTCTCTAAATGATTGTTTTCGGCAGCTCTAGCACATGCCCACGCATCGATCGGACAGTTGTGTTCTAATAGGTACGCGAGTATTGTATTGTGTCCATACATAGCAGCTCTGATACTTACGGAGCTATCCCATTGGCATCCATTTTTGTAAAGGTATTGTAGGATCTCTAGATTATTGTTCTCAGCGGCGTTCGCACAAGATTCAGCGTCCCAGGGACAGCCTTTTTCATGCAGATACTGTAGAACATCCAACAGACCATTCTTGGCAGCTTCTGCACACGCTCTGGTATCGATCGGGCATTGAGTCAGTAGGAGATATTCTAGTGTCTTCATTTGATTGTACTTACTACCTAGACTACATGCTTTGACAAATGCGTAAGAGTTTTTAGGACAATCATGTTCATCCAGGTATTGTAGAATCTCTAAATTACCAATATCAGTTGCTGTACTATATACCGATTCAATCAGATCGCAGTTTTCAGTATCATGTAGATACTTCAAGATTTCCAATTGTTCACTCTTGACAGCATGACAACATATATTGTACACCAACGAACATCCAATACTACGAAGCCATTTCAACATCTCGAGTTGTCCGCCCATTACGGCAAAAATAGTAACTAATCTTTCCATTGGACATTCATTCGTAATAAGATAGTTTGCAATATGAAAATGACCACCTTCAACAGCATTACGAAAAGTATATACATCGAGTTTCCATCCATTTTTGTGAAGATGTTTTAGCATATCAAGATGTCCCCCCAGAGCAACCATTTTTAAAACATTAGATTTATCAATATTATCTAAATTATTCTCACAACAATAGTTCAAAATATTCATACTTCCCACAAAAGCCGCTAATTCACAGTATTCTTGAACTTGAATTTGATCTATCAACCGGTCAATCAGATCCGGCACGAGCCACCGAAATAAGTCAAAATATTTGTTAGCAATGCTTGATAGAATGACTTCATGCAAATATACAGTAAAATTACAACGCAATGCACTAATTGACAAGCGTCGGTACATTTTGGATACTAACCCTAGGGAAAATTCAGAGGACGTATCTAGTAAAGTTGTAACCAGTTGTACTAGTTCTTTGGGTAGATGTGTCAATATATCTGGAGACATTAAAATTAAACATAAATGTCATCGCTTTACTTAGTATTTCAGTAATATCCATTTTTGTTCAACCAGCTAACAATATGGTTATGACCGAATTCTATAGCACTTTTTAGGGCTCCGTGTAAAGAATAACCTTTCTCATGAAGCCATTTTATAATTTCCAGATAATTGTTTTTAGCAGCAAATGAACATGTCATACTGTTCAGAGAATATCCATTGGCAACTAACCATTTTAAGATTTCTAAATGTCCATTTCTTGCTGCGAATGCACATACACATTCATTCCTCTGCAATGGTTTAGGGTATTTTTGTTCGTGAAGCCATTTCAGATGTTCGAAATGACCAAGTTCTGCTACATAACCATAATCAGTACTGGTTAGGGAATATCCGTGTTCTAGGCACAATTTCCATATTTTAATATTGTCAGTTTTTGTAATGGATCGACACGCCATCAGTGATTGCATATGTAGAGGGCATTTATTTTCATATAGATACTCTACAATGTCCAGATGTCCGTTTTCAACGGCTGTCGTGTATGCATTTGCTACCAAAGGGCAACCATTCTCATGTAGATATTTCAGAATTTCCAAACTTCCACTCTCGGCAGCGCATGTACACGCATCAACATCCCACGCACAACCATTTTCGTGTAGATATTTTACGATGTCGAAATGACCATTTCTAGCAGCATGACTTGTTGCAGATGCATTCCATGGACATTTATTTTTACGTAACCACATCAGAATATCAAGTCTATTATTTTCGGCAGCATATCTACATGCTCTATCGTCGAATGGACATTTTTCTTCGAGTAGATATATCAACATATCCATCCGACCATTCTTGGCAGCCATCGCAAACGTTCCGGCATGTAATTTTGCGCCATGTTCATGAAGATATTTGAGTGTATTGAACTGATTATTCTCAGCCGCAAAAGTACAAGCTTTTGTCAGATCAAAATTGTATGGTTTAAGCCATTCTATAATATCGATTCGTCCCGCTTTAGCCGCATTGCTACAAACGAATGTACGCGGTATGCATCGATTTTCTATCAGCCATTTCAACAGATCAAGATTCCCGTTAAATGCTGCATTAGATATGAGGATATGGCCATTCATATTAGATGAAACATCTTCATATTTACAAACATATTTAAAAATATCAACACTATCGGACTTGGAGGATGTTTCTAGATATTTTTGTTTGTAGTTGCTTGAGATGAATTTCATATATTCATCTGGTAACAACCATTTGAACAGACTACAATAATTGTTTACAATGACATTATCCAATACAACATTCATCCTTTCTCTTGGGAACAGACGCCGATTCATGAATAAGGGGAAATCTATCTTGTCATAAATAAGGGTAAATTTCTGGAATTTGTAAGATGTTGTATTTAGCACAAATCTGGACGATACGTCTAATAAGGAGACGACTAGTTGTATCAGTTCTGTTGGGATGCATTGTAGATAGTCCATTTGATATGGTGGTATATTGTACATTGTACATTGTATCAGAGTACATCATACGACACGGTATTCAATATTTTTGAATATTTATCACATGAATAACCATTGTTTAACAGCCATTCTACGATCTCTACATAACCATTTTCAATAGCTCTATCAAAAGCATACTCATCGATCGGATACCCATTCGATGTCAACCATTGTATAATCTCTAAATAACCATTACCTGCAGCATATTCACAGACCGAAGATCCATAGATGTCAGGAGGACTTGTGATGTAAATATATTTGAGAATATCTAGATGTCCATTCATTGCGGCATATTTGAAGCCCGATTCGAGTCCATCATGTCCATTATCATGGAGATATGTTAGAATATCCAGATGACCGTTCTTAGCTGCATTGATAAAAGAGTGTTTATCAACAGGACAGCCGTTATCTATAATCCATTGTAGAACTTCTAAATGACCGTTTTGAGCCGCATGAGAACAAGCGCTCTCGTTCCAGGGACATTTATTTTCATATAGATATTTTAAGGTTTCTAGGTGACCATTCTCGGCGGCAAACGAACACGACCAATCATTCCAAGGGATATTTTTGTTTTGGAGCCACTTTAGAATGTCGATGCGTCCATGTTTAGCAGCATAGGCACTAGCATATACGCTACACGGGAATCCTTTTCCATACAACCATTGTAACATTTCAAAATGACCATTCTTAGCTGCAGCACTACAAATTGAGGTATCTTGGGGGAGGTAGTACTTATTTTTTTCATGAAGATATTTTACAACTTCGAACTGACCGTTTTTGGCGGCCTGAGTGTATACATTCGAGTCGAAGGGACATCCGTTTTCATGTAGATATTGTAGAACATCCATTCGACCGTGAAATGCGGCATCATCATAAGTACGTCGATCCCAAGGGCAACCGTTCTCATGGAGGTATCTTAGAATTTCAAAGTAACCATTCTTTGCAGCCGCCGCCGATGTCCACACGTTCCATGGACACCCTTGTTGATAGAGCCATTCAACTATATCGAGCCGACCACTCTTTACGGCGTTTGTAAATATGTCGGTAAAAATCCCGATGAAAGCGTCATTTGCATCCGCGAAAATGTCACTGGTACTAGTATCGGTGGAAGTATCGATAGAAGAATCAGAAGACGTATCAATACCGATACCTGTTACCGATTCAAACATATTTTTACCTTTGTAAGTGCAGATGTATTTTAGAATCCCAAAACTTCCAGCGATAGCTGCCTTTTCACAACAGGTGTAACGATAGAAGATTGAATTAGAAGTGGGGATCATCCATGTAAAACGGATCGGATCTGGTATCAGCCACTTGAATAGATCGGTATATCCCTTTTCAATTGCATCGAACAAAATAAGACTCTTTATCTCTCTTAGAAAAAGCTTTCGATTACTGGTTCTCTCGAATCGATCGTTTAAAAGTTTTGATGATTGACCATTGTGAAATTTAGAAGTATTGATCATAGAAAACAGTGTTGCAATGTCTAGAAAATACAAGATGATCGACAATAGTTCTCTAGGAATGCTGAATAGTACATCAGGTAGCATTATAAATAAATGTTGGATGATTATAATTC
>Ga0302280_1000730_pt1 | contig 28819 bp, 16 predicted proteins | sample III_Fen_E1_1_FD_198771 | JGI IMG/M metagenome (GOLD analysis project Ga0302280, IMG submission 198771) | Peat permafrost microbial communities from Stordalen Mire near Abisko, Sweden - III_Fen_E1_1 | ecosystem: Environmental > Terrestrial > Soil > Wetlands > Permafrost | place: Sweden: Abisko... | reverse complement strand
AGAATGTACGATGATCAGACCACTTCTCCTTACGACCAGCAATTCAGGAACAAAAATTATCAAATTCCCTATTTTTCATTTGCTATTCCATTAAGCATCAAGAATGAATGGGGCATCGGTTTCGGACTTTTATCTGTGAGTAGGGTAGGATATGATATTAATACCACCGCAAATGATACATTTAGGCACACTGACCAATACAGCGGGACCGGTGGTTTCTCAAAGTTTTATATTGGGACTTCAAAGCGCATTTTTAAGAATTTCTATGTAGGTGGCAATGCAGCATATTTATTTGGTAATGAAACTGTTTCGCATACTATTGATTTTCCGGATACTGCTTCTCTCGTGAGACTGGATAAACAATCGCTCTATGATGTTGGCAAAATTGTGTTTTCGGCCGGTCTTTTATGGAGGGATACAATAAGATTTACTCATTATGTTAAAAGAATATTATCAGACAGTGCCCATACGGTGGTAAGGGAAAAGAGAACCAATAAAATTATAGTTCAAATAGGGGCATCTGCCGATTTTGCCTCAAAACTTAGTACAACCGAATACCTGAATGGCTTCAATTTTTATACAGATTCAACCTCTGTTGGGGATTCGGTATTAAAAACTACCAGGAAGGGATATATTTATCTTCCCGGATCTTATAATTTTGGTATTCAGGTTTCCAAGGGACGCAGATGGACTGTTGGAGCCGATCTTAATTATACTCAATGGAGTAAATACCGTTTTTTCGACAGTTCAAATAACCTTAGTGACTTCGCTACACTGCATGTGGGTGCACAATGGGTACCTGACACTGGCATGATCTTGAACAAATTAAATTTCTTTGAGTTTATTCAAAAAATCAGCTACAGGATAGGGTTCCAGTATGGGGAACCAATAAATGGGTCACAATCAATTTATCAGCCAATTGTTAAAAGTGCATCCATTGGCTTTGGCATACCTATACCTAACAGGGGTGCAAGGAGTAATTCGCAATATTCTATGGTTAATTTTTCTATTGAAGCGGGGCAACTTGGAAGCCTGCAATATATACAAACACGTGAGAAGTTTATAATGTTTTCTCTTGGCTTCCATTTGTATGACCTGGGATGGTTTAACAGGCCGAAAATTGATTAGGTAATCATTAATTTATTGAGTGATTAAGTTATTAGGTAAATATCTCTTTCCCTTAATTAGCCTCTGCCTTGCAATGGCTTCCTGCGGAAAGAACGACCTAAAAGAAGTGGCTGTTTTCACTGGGAAAGACACTATTCCTTCACAAATTGCCACTGCTATAACGGTTATTTATTCTGATTCCGCCAAAGTGAAAGCTAGGCTCACAGCGCCAAAAATGATACAGTATATTACTGGCGATCAGGACATGGAAATGCCAAATGGACTGAATGTGCTATTCTTTAATGATTCCCTTAAAACAAATTCTTCTTTGCGGGCCGACTATGGTATCAGGTACCCTAACAAATACCTTATAAAAGTAACCGGCAATGTGATAGTATCCAATCCTAAAGGTGATACGCTAAATACCGAAGAACTGTTTTGGGATGAAAACAAGAATATTATCTATAGTAATACTTTCGTAAAAGTGAAAGAACCTGATAAAATTATACTGGCAGAGGGTTTTACTTCAGATGTGAATTTCATGCACTACACTTTCAAGAAAGTAAAAGGTACATTCTCAATCAATTCTCCGGAAGCGCAATAGGAAAGTTTCCCTATCTTATAATTAACCATTCAGTTTCCTGTGGTCGGATAAAAATTTCTCTAAACCAATATCAGTCAGCGGATGGTTTATTAGTTGAAGTATTACACTTGGCGGGCAGGTAACTACATCAGCGCCGATCTCAGCACATTGTACTATATGCAGCGGGTGACGAATAGAAGCGGCAAGCACCTCAGTATCTATTCCATAATTACCGAATATATTCACTATCTGCTCGATAAGCTGCACGCCCTCACCTGAAATATCATCTATCCGGCCAATAAAAGGTGATACATAAGATGCCCCTGCCTTAGCAGCAAGTAATGCCTGGCCTGCAGAGAATATAAGAGTGCAATTGGTACGTATGCCTTCAGCACGAAGGCTGCATATGGCCCGAAGGGCAGCTTTGCCCATTGGTACTTTAACTACAATATTTTCAGCGATACCTGCCAGTAATCTGCCTTCTTCCATCATACCTTCATATTCGGTAGATATCACTTCGGCGCTTACATCGCCATCTACCATCTTGCAGATCTCGTGGTAATGATGATAAATATTGTCATTCCCTTTTATTCCTTCTTTGGCCATCAGGGAAGGGTTGGTAGTCACACCATCAAGTATACCAAGCTCATTCACTTCACGAAGTGCGGCAAGGTTAGCAGTATCAGCAAAAAATTTCATAGGGATTATTTCAGATTAAAAAGGTAAGCTACCTGTATCGCACCGCTCAACCAAAAGTCACTTGCTTCCTTCCGAACCTGGGAGTACTTAAAGGAGCTGGTCGTACAGGGCTTACCCGCCGCAAAAGTAATTATGAATTATGAATTATGAGTTATAAATTCTAAAAACATTATGACCTCTTTTTTTGACTTACGACTTACGACTGATGACTTATGACTATTCCCTACCTTTGAAGAGTGAATTTAGCTAAGAAAATTGCAGACATCTCTTTTATGGTCCTGCTCGTTATAGTTGGACTTTTACTTATCCGGACAGAACGGTTTCCCCTTTTTTATAAAACACCTTATATTGCCTTGCTGGTGATGTACTTTGTTTACAGGTATTTCGGGAGGAAGAAGAAAGCCTAATTGTTTTTTTCTTTGCGTCCTTGCGCCTTTGCGAGAGAATCTTCTTTTAGCGCCTTCAACTAAGATTTTTCTTTAATTTTGAACCCATATAAAACACTTATGTCGGAAATAAAGACAGACAAAGACTTCTCCACAAACGAAGAATATAACAAATCTCTCATGCAGGACCTGCATTTGAAACGCGATAAAATATTCAAAGGCGGGGGCGATAAAAGCGCAGCCAAGCAAAAAGAAAAAGGCAAAATGCTTGCCCGGGAACGCATTGATTACCTTATTGATAAAAAGAGTAAGTTTTATGAATTCGGCGCATTTGCCGGGTACGAAATGTATGAAGCCGAAGGCGGCTGCCCTGCGGCTGGGGTGGTAACCGGCCTTGGCTATGTAAGTGGCAGGCTTTGTGTTATTGTTGCCAATGATGCTACTGTGAAAGCAGGGGCGTGGTTCCCAATAACAGGGAAAAAGAACCTCCGCGCCCAGGAAATAGCCATGGAAAACCGCTTGCCTATAATATATCTGGTAGACAGCGCAGGTGTTTATTTGCCCATGCAGGATGAGATATTTCCTGATAAAGAGCATTTTGGGCGGATTTTCAGGAACAATGCCATCATGTCTTCCGAAGGGATTTTGCAGGTGGCTGCCATTATGGGCAGTTGTGTAGCTGGCGGGGCTTACCTGCCTATAATGAGCGATGAAGCGCTGATCGTAGAAGGCACAGGTTCTATTTTTCTTGCCGGGCCTTACCTGGTGAAAGCGGCTATAGGTGAAGACGTTGACGCCGAAACCCTTGGCGGCGCCACTTCACAAAGCGAGATTTCCGGCGTAACAGATAATAAATACCCCGATGATAAATCCTGCCTCGATGCCATTAAGAAAATGATGGATAAAACCGGCGCTTTTGAAAAAGCGGGGTTTAACCGCGAAAAACCTGCACAGCCAAAGAAAAAACCAGATGAAATCTTAGGGCTGTTCAACCGGCTAAAACCATACAGTACTCTTGATGTCATTGAAAGGCTGGTAGATGATTCTGATTTTCAGCAATACAAGGAAGGCTACGGCCAGACTATTCTTTGCGGTTACGCCCGTATTGACGGCTGGGCTGTAGGCATTGTGGCTAATAACCGCAAAATAGTGAAAAGCAAAAAGGGCGAAATGCAGCTTGGCGGGGTAATATACTCCGATTCAGCAGATAAGGCAGCCCGCTTCATTATGATCTGCAACCAGAAGAAAATACCCCTCGTCTTTATCCAGGATGTAACCGGCTTCATGGTGGGTAGCCGCAGCGAACAGGGTGGCATCATAAAGGACGGGGCTAAAATGGTAAATGCCATGGCCAATTCGGTAGTGCCAAAGTTCACCATCATAATAGGTAACTCCTACGGGGCGGGCAATTACGCCATGTGTGGTAAAGCCTATGACCCACGCCTGATAGTTGCGTGGCCCTCAGCTAAAATAGCCGTGATGGGAGGGGAGCAGGCGGCCAAAACACTTCTACAGATCCAGGTTTCTTCTCTGAAAGGCAGCGGCAAAGAACTAACCAAAGAACAGGAAAACGAATTGCTGAAAAACATAACCGACCGCTACGAAAAACAAACCACCGCCTACTACGCCGCTGCCCGACTGTGGGTAGATGAAATAATAGACCCGCTGCATACCCGAGAATACATTTCTATCGGCATAGAAGCTGCCAACAATGCACCTATTACTAAAAGGTATAATGTGGGGGTGTTGCAGACGTAATTTTGAATTGTCAAATGACTAAAGTGTTAAATTGTTGAAACAAAAACGGCGTTATTGCGGAAACGCCCTCTTAAGACTTTCCGGTTATCACAAATGTTGCGGCGTTATCCGCAATCCACTCGGGCAAAGCTATAATTTCCCTCTATAATAGAGGAAAATAGGGGGGTAAGAATTAATTGCCTCATAAATAATTAATTATAACTTTTTTAAAAATTATTAGTGGCCAGTTTGCTCCAAACAGCGTTTTTTAAAAGTCCCACGCGCAGAGGTTAAAAATACAACATGTTATTATATAGATAGTTATATTTTGCCCGGCAGGTTATTAAAAGCCAACTTACAATTATTAGAGGCCAATTCGCTCAAAACAGCGTTTTTACCCTGCTTGCAACCTGATGTTAATATTGAATTATGCAATTTGTTGATTACCATAATTTTAATTTATTTTCTCACTAAAGTAGTGAGAAAGTAGTTAGATCGGCTTAAAAATATGCCTTCAGGGCGTTTAATCAAGGTTTTTGTTCAAAAGAAAAGTAAAAAAATAGTGGGTAAGTTGGCATAAGTAGTAAGGAGTTTTTTCATTTTAAGTTTTTTCAAGGTCCATCACGCTTTCAGAAGCGTTCTTAGTATCGTTTTCATAAATACCCGGAACCAAGGTACTAAAAATTTCCGGTACTTCCAAATTATTTATGGCCACACTTCCTCTTTGTCATATAGAAAATGCCACTCCCGCACATTGCGGGAATCTTTTTTAAGTGAGGGAACGGGTGTACTTACTCAAATGGAGAAATCAAAAAACATTTTTTGCATTTTTAATCCGCTTTATAGCCTTTAGCTACAGTATTTCAAACTTAAAAAAGTTCCTTAACAGGATGACAAAGCGGGGTGGGCGACCGCCGGTCGCTCAACTTGCGTAACCATTTATGGTTACGCTGTCCCCCGCAGGCGAGCCTGTCCCGATGCTTTTATCGGGAGGGTAGGGGGTGGAGAATATTGATGGGCGACCGCAGGTCGCCCTACCGGATACGGACTATTTAACGGCGGGCAGTGTAGAATGCTTAGCGGCGTAGGGCTTAAGCTCCCGATAAAAGATCGGGACAGGCACTACGCAATTGAGCAGCGCCGGTTATCGTATCCTCACTATTTCCCTTGTCACCACCTCATCCCCAACCATCAGCTTCACAACGTACACCCCACTCCCGCAGCCATATCTATCCGGATCAAAAGTATATTCAAACCGCTCTCCCGCTCCCCGCTCCACGCTCTTTTCCACAACCACCCTCCCCGTCATATCATAAATAGTAAGATCAGCGCTACTATTTACAGCCAAAGCAGCGCTAATCGTTGTTTGGTTAGTGAAGGGGTTGGGGTAGATTTTCACTATGGACATTTGTCCGGATAGGGGCAATATACCTGTATAGTTTATCGTATCAGAAGTCTTGTAAGTAGCCGAACAGCCATTTTTATCAACCACAGTAAGAGAAACCGTATAAGTATCGTTATTTGAGTAAGAATGTGAGGGGCTTAACTCGTCTGACGTATCACCATCGCCAAAAGACCATGAATAAGTAGTATAGGTCGTATTTGTTGGGATAAATTTTACCGTATCCCCGGATAATTTATATGTAAATGAAGCATCCGGCAAAGGATTAACTTTTATAGTTACAGTACCAGAATTATTGCACCCTGTAGTTTTAATGGTTTCAGTTAGGGTATAGGTAGTTGAAGTTTTGGGTGTAACTGATGGGTTGGCAGAAGTAGAAGTAAACCCTGATGGGTTAGAAACCCAGCTATAGGAATCACCTGAAACAGCGGTAGTCCCAATAGTTACAGAATCGCCATTGCATATTGCCCTGGATTGTCCCGCATTTGCTTTTGGCAAAGAGTTGACGATAATAACAACAGAATCAGAATCGCTGCCACATGAATTACTCGCTGTTAAATAATAGGTGGTAGTTACAATAGGTGATACCGTAATAGTATCATTTGAAGAAATAAAACCTGGCAGCTTGCTTTTCCAATTATAAATAAGTGTCGTATCGGTATTGCCACCTAGATTAGCCGAAGAACCTATGCAAATTGATTGATTAATACCTGCATTTGCTTTTGGTGCCGTTAGAATGGTATCTGTTGAAGTAATGGCATCGTTGTATGAGAAAGAATCAAGTAATCCATTGGGTAAGGATGTGGAAGATGAGATTGAATAAGTGCCAGTAGTGAAATTATAATTACCAAGATTTATAATGGTTGAACTATCCGTGTTTAAATTCCCAGTCCAGTTATAAGTTGTTTGTGCAGTGCCATTTACTTCCCAATTTATTTTTACAGATTTCAGGGTATCACTGCCATAATTTAATAGTTCAACTTTTACAGGCAACGAACCGGCACAAATATTATTTGCAGGATTGAGGACACGATAAATACCCGCATCATTTTTATAAGTATGGTTGTGAAATTCGGCTAAAAAAGCATCATCAATTCCAGAAAGCGAAGTCTGGTAAGCACCGGAAGTGGCAATGCCTGAAAGACTTTCCGTATATCCTGTTACATATAAATTGTTTGAAGAATCGGTACTTATACCAAAGGTTTGATCGTCCCCACTTCCACCATAATAAGTAGCCCAAAGCAGGTTCCCTTTCGTTGTGAATTTAGCTATAAAACCATCGCCATACGGGCTACCGCCAGCGAAAGAAGTTTGATAAGCGCCCGAAGTGGCAATACCGGAGGTGCTATTTGTACCCCCTGACATATATACATTTCCAGACTTGTCGAAAGCCAAACTAATGCCACCATCCTGACCACTTCCACCGAAATAAGTACCCCAAAGAAGATTACCTTTGGAACTGAATTTAGCTAAAAAGGCATCAGAGAATCCTCCGCCAAACGAAGTCTGGTAAGCACCCGAAGTGGCGATGTCTATGGAATTTCCATTATCAGCTGCTCCCGTAATATATATATTGCCGGAGATATCAGTTGCTACACTCAATCCATTATCATCACCTCCGTAATATGTACCCCAAAGCAAAGCGCCGCTGGCGCTGAAATCGGTTAAATAGGCCCCGCCGTCCCAGGTCTGGTAAGCGCCTTTGGTTGCTATGCCAGAACTGCTACCAGTTAGTCCTGTTATATATACATTGGTGTCGTAGGTCGCAATGCTCCATCCTACATTTTGATTGCCACCACCGTAATATGTACCCCAAAGCAGGCTGCCAGCGCTATTGAATTTAGCCAGGAAAATATCACTGGCTATGCTGTCGCCCGAAGTCTTGTAAGCTCCCTTAGTAGCCATGCCTGATGTACTAAAAGTAGTCCCAGTTATATATACATTGCCGGAAATGTCAGCAGCAACATATGCATTCCAATCATAAATGCTCCCTCCGTAGTAAGTGCCCCAAAGCAGGTTACCTGAAGGATTAAACTTGGCCAAAAAAACACTTCCGTTTATAGTGTCGCATGTAGTTTGGTATGCGCCTTTGGATGCAATTCCAGAATCGCTATATACGATTCCGGATATATATACATTGCCCGATTTATCAATGGCTATTCCATCGCCCTCACTTGCTTCTCCATAATAAGTAGCCCAAAGCAAGCTACCAGAAGGGTTGAACTTAGCTAAAAAAGTGCTCCCGCTTATACTATCTCCCACAGTCTGGTAAGCTCCTTTGGTTGCAATACCACTGCCGCTAATTGCTATTCCCGTTATATATATATTGCCGGAAGAATCTCTTGCAATACCATTTGGACTCGTTACAGAATCTCCCCCAAAATAAGTAGCCCAAAGGCGGGTGGGAGTTTGGGAGTAGGCAGGAGTACACAAAACCAGCAAAAGAAAAAGAAAAGAGAATATTTTAAGTGTATTTCTCAAGGCAATTATAATTTTTCTATAGCCGGTTTCCTTCAACCCTTTAACTCTTACTATTCTCTTTCTTAATAAAATTCGCCATATCGGCAATGCCTGTCATGAGTTGGGCAGGGAAAATAATAGTTGAGTTTTTCTCAGTGCTTATTTCAGCCATTGTTTGCAGGGTACGCAGTTGCAGGGCTATCGGGTGTGCGCTAATGATGTCTGCCGCCTCGCCGAGCTTCACAGCCGCCTGGAATTCACCTTCGGCAGCCACTATTTTGGCGCGCCTTTCACGTTCCGCTTCGGCTTCTTTTGCCATAGCGCGCTGCATATTGTCCGGCAGGGTGATGTCCTTTATTTCCACTGCTGTTACTTCCACGCCCCAGGGTTCGGTGTGCCCGTCTATTACATCCTTTATCTGGCTGTTTATTTTCAGGGTTTGCGCCAGCAGTTCATCGAGCATAAACTGCCCAACTACATTCCGCACAGTGGTTTGGCTTATCTGGTTCACAGCATTATACACCTGCTCAATGGCCATAACCGCTTTTTCAGGATCTACTATTTTATAATATGCCACAGCAGCTATATCAATGGACACATTGTCCTTGGTGATGATCTTTTGTGAAGGAATATCCATCGTTACCACCCGCAGGCGCACTTTGGTCATCACTTCCGCGAAAGGAATAAGGAAAATAAGGCCGGGGCCGCGTACGCCGGTGAATTTCCCAAAAAAGAAGATCACCGCCCTGTCATATTGCTTTACCACTTTAATGGCGGAGAACAGGATGAGCAAAACGACGAAAACAACGATCAGGGTAATATTAGTATCAGAAATCATACAGTTTTATTTTATTAGTTCAAATGAAGTCATTTTAAACGGATAAGCCATATTAATTCATTAAAAACATTATTTAGATAGAACCTTTTTTAATCCTGCTTTATCTTTAAATCCTATAAATCCTAATTCAGACAACCTACTCCTTCACCATCTTCATATTCACTATCGAGCCATTTATAACCATCCTCAGGAAATACATCCCCGCTGCTGCGTTATACTTTGCAGCATCGAAATTATATTGGTGCATCCCGGCATCCTGGTTGCCGCTAAATAATTCTGCTATTTCCTGCCCGGTTATGTCGTAAACCGCAGCCCTGACCTCTGAATTTTCTGGTAGAGAATACTCGATCAAAACATTGCTCTTGAATGGATTAGGGATTATCTTCACGTCAACATTCGCGATCTTAATATCGCTAACACCTGTAAGATTAATAGTCACGCTTCCGGTATCTGAGGCAGTGCATCCGTTTTTATCTGTCACAGCCAGGGTGGTTATATAAACGCCGTTATTCGCGTAAATGTGAGATGGTTTTAACAATGAGGATGTGTCCTTCACGCCTGATGATTTGTCCCCAAAATTCCACTCATAACCTGTATAGCTTAGGTTATTTGGAGTGAAAAACACCGTATCATTATTCAGTTTAGAGGTAAATGATGCGCCCGGCAAAGGGTTAACTGTTATTGCCACAGAGTCAGTTTTGCTGCACTTGGCAGTTGTCGTTTCGGTTAAATAATATGTAGTAGAAACCGTAGGGGCGGGGCTTGCCGCGGCACTTGTTGATGTAAACCCAACCGGCTTACTTGTCCAGGAATATAAATCCCCCGGAACCGAAGTACCACCGATTTTAGCAGAATTTCCATCACAAATCGCCTGGTTGCTGCCCGTAATGGCCTGTGGTAATGGATTAACTGTAATTAATACTGTATCAGTTTTGCTGCAACTCGCGCCTGCACTTTCAGTTAAATAATAGGAAGTTGTAGTTGTCGGGCTAATGGATGGATTGCTGGCTGTAGATGTAAATCCTGTAGGAGAAGATGTCCAGCTATATGTGTCTCCTGAAACCGCTGTTCCACCTATAATCGTTCCACTCCCAGAGCAAATAGATTGATTGTTACCCGTATAAGCTTTTGGAGCCGGATTTACTGTTACTATAGCCGAATCTGTTTTTGAACATCCTGAAGATGTTATGCTTTCAGTTAAATAATAAGTAGTCGTAATTGTGGGCGATACTGATGGGCTGGAGCCTGTATTTGTAAATCCGGAAGGATTGGATGTCCATGAATATGTATGCCCACTGGCGGAAGATGCGCCTAATTGTACCGTATTTCCAGAACATATAGTTTGGTTGCTTCCGGCGTTATTGGCAGGAGATAAGTTTACACTTATCACTACTGTATCCGTTTTGCTGCAACTTGTACCCGCGCTTTCAGTTAAATAGTAAGTAGTTGTAATTGTCGGACTTATGGATGGATTGCTGGCTGTAGATGTAAATCCTGTAGGAGAAGATGTCCAGCTATATGTGTCACCCGAAACTGCTGTGCCGCCAATAGTTGTTCCATTCCCAGCGCAAATTAACTGGTTACTACCAGTATAGGCTTTGGGCGCTTGATTTACAGTCACAATGGTTGAATCAGTTTTTGAGCATCCTGTTGCCGTTATACTTTCGGTTAAATAATAAGTGGTGGTAATAGTGGGTGATACAGTTGGGTTGGAGCCTGTATTTGCAAATCCGGATGGGTAGGATGTCCATGAATATGTATGCCCGCTGGTGGAAGAAGCGCCCAGTTTAACTGAATTTCCCGAACATATAGTTTGGTTGCTTCCGGCGTTATCGGCAGGTAATGGATTAACAGTAATGACAACGGAATCAGATTTAGAGCAACCGGTTGAGGTTATTTTTTCAGTGAGATAATAAGTAGTCGTTGTTGTCGGTGATGATGATGGATTTGCATCGGTGCTTGAATATCCTGATGGCTTCGATGTCCATGAATATGTGTCTCCGCTGATAGCAGTTGAACCAATAGTGGTAGAACTGCCATCACAAACAGACTGGTTGCTGCCTGTATTTGCTTTAGGCAATGGGTTTACAGTTATCTCTACCGAATCAGATTTTGAGCAGCCGGTTGTGGCTACTTTTTCGGTAAGGTAATAAGTTGTTGCAGTTGTTGGAGACACAGACGGGCTTGCATCGGTGCTTGTATATCCTGAAGGTTTTGATGTCCAGGAATAGGTATCCCCGCTTATCGCAGTGGCCCCAATAGTTGTCGACGCACCGCTGCATACGGATTGGTTGCTGCCTGTTTTTGCTAAAGGCAAAGCATTTACTGTTATTTTCAGGGTTGAAGTATCATTGGCATGGTTGCTGTCGGCGCCTCCGTTTGGCGAAGACGTCCAGGCTTTTATAGTATGAGACCCGGAGGCAAATGTATAGCTTCCGAGATATATCCCGGCTTTTTTGCTACCGGCACTCAGGGTACCGGTCCAGCTATGTGCGGTTTGCGTTGTACCATCCACTTCCCAGTTGATGGAGACGGACGATAGGGTAGAGGCGCCAGAAAAATCTTTAATAGTAACCGATACTCTTGTGCTTCCTGCACAAAAAGAAGAAGCTGGCGTATCAATAGAATTTACGCCTGCATCAATTTGCTGAGGGTTAAGTTCATCGGCCCCGATAGTAGGAGGGTTATTTCTTATTTTACCGTCGATATCGGTGGAAATGCCACTAATGGCTATGCCGGCTTTTTCTAAACTTGTATTTTTGACGTGTAAATCTGTTGCGCTAAAATATTTAGGGTCAACGGATAAACTTTTAGAATCCTGGCTGCTGGCGGTTTTCCAGGCTGAAAGGGTAGAGCAGCCTGTACCTCCACTTGATGTGTACCACGTACCAAGCGTAGATGTGGAAGGCACATACCAGTTATTATAGTTCAGTTTATTTATATCATAATAGTATATGAAAACGGCCTCCCCACCGCCCTTATTCACTGAGCAATTATTTTCAACATTATTCACGCCCGAAGCCAAAGTACTGTAATTGTACAGGCCCACTGCTCCGCTGCTGGTATTGGTAATATTGACATTATTAAAATATAAATTAATATAACTGTTGTCAATGCTGTAAATACCGGCATATAAAGTACCCGATCCTGCCACAGCAATGAAGTTATTGGCCACAAGGGTAGGGCTGGAGGCGCTTGTACCGCTGCACCCGTAAATGTACAAGCCTGAAGTGCTATACGCGTTGGCAATCACTATTTTATTTTTAGTGATAGTGCTTTGGGTACAGGCGTAAAAAAAACATTCATCATCCGGATATGTGCCGGACATATCAATTACACTGTTCCCGCTAAAAGTTAGCCCATTCTGAAAAAGAAAATAAACGGGGTAATAATACCCGTAAAAACTATCTATTGTGTTATTTACAAATATATTGTCATTATTGTAAGCGGCAGATGGCCCGTACCAGTAAATACCATAGCTGCCTGACGCATATTTCATCAGATTGTTGGAAAAAACATTGGCAGTGTCTGGTGTTTCATAAGAATAAATAAAATACTGTGAGGCGTTATAGGCGGCGCCTTTTGTACACAAAAGGCGGCAATTGGTAATAGTATTATTATATGAGTTTTCGACCTCAATGCATGCTCCGTAGTAAGATGTAGTGCCTGTAAGTTCAAGTGTTATTTGCTTAAAGATAAGCCATTGCGTACTATCTAAATACAGTATGGCATTGAACGAAGAGGCGCTGGTAGTAGACTGTTCCAACAGCACTTTTGTACTGTCGCCGCTTGCGCTCTGGAAGGTAACGGTATTTACAGGAGACGAGCCGGGTATTTTAGTTATAGATACTTGTTCCGTATAAGTACCGTTTTTTACATTGAAAACCACAGGGCCGCATATTCCTTTTGATATTGCTGCTACGGCATCTTTAAAGGTTTTATAGTTCGCTCCTGACGCACCGATTGTATAAGTGCCACTCATAGCCTGTTTAATATTTGCCTGGTTGAAGCTGTCATTTGAGTGGTTTTGATCAGTGCCTCCATTTGGTGAAGTTGTCCATGCTTTTATATCATATGTGCCACTAGATGAGAATGTGGAGGAGCCTATATTTACTGAGACAGAGCCACCAGTGCCAAGGCTTCCGGTCCATTTATAAGCCGTTTGCGTAGTCCCGTTTATTGACCAGTTGATTGTGGCCGAGGTTAATGTTTTCGCGCCGTAATTATATAAATGAGCGTAAATGTTTTGGGTAGTGTGGCAAAAGCCGAAATAAGGGCTGTCAATAGCTGATATGCCGGCATCTAATAATGCAAAACAATTAGTACCCGATGTCACTATTTCAGTAGCAATGGCGCGCGGGCTTACCGCGTTATACCTCACAGCCCTAACGGTGTACCAGTATTCCGTATTTGATTTTACGGTACTGTCTAAAAATGAAGTATCTGGCACGGTGGCAAGTACCTTCCAAATAGTATCTCCCTGTAGCCTCAGAATTTGGTATGATGTGGCCTTTCTGCTGCTGCCCCAAATGATCTGCACCCTGCTGGTACACGCTTTTGTAGATAAAATAGTGGGAGATTGCAAAATTGTGAACGTACTGTCGCTGATACTTGAATAGCTGCCATTGGTAATTTTAATTAGTCCTGCAGTAGTAACCGTATCAGGTATCAGCCAATAAAAATCACGGACATTTGAAGCGGCAGTGCCAATTTTTGTCCAGGAAGAACCGCTATCCCCAGAAAAGGAAATTGTAAACGGGTTGGTAAACCCACTGGCTTCCCAGTTTATGCTCATCTGGTTGGTATCTACAAAATTCGTATCGCCAGAAAAAGGGACCGTATAATAGTTAAGGCTTGTATCGTTTATATAAGGCCTTTTATACTCAAAGGACTCTCCACCCAGAGGGGAAGTGACCTCAAGGCTGTTGGTGTCCATCTCCCAGGTGAGTGCAAAATGCTGTGGGCCGTATGGGACATATTTGCCAATAACTTCCACTTTATATTTGCCTTTTCGCAAAGTGTCAACAACTATTTGTTTAACAACATTAATAGAATCAATACCTGTTTTTGCATTACTTGAGGGGCTTGACGGATTAAGAACAAAAGGCAAATAGGTGGTTTTTTTAGAAGCGACAAGCCGAAGCTGAAGGTTGTTTACCAATTCTGTTGATGCGGATGTTGCACCGGGATAGTCGTCCCAGTTCAATAATATCTTTACCTGCACCAGGTTTGCAGGGATATTAATATAAGTTGTAATTGTATCACCTGTTTTCACGCTGTCCTCAACATAGTTGTTTTTTTCAAGGGCGCGTACAGCCATTAAAGCATCGATCCGGCCAAACCCATAGGTATAATCAGGGCCGGGATTGCCCATGTCATAGGCAGTATTGCAAACGACGGCTTTTATAAGCCTTGCACTCGGGTATTTCCCTCCATTCAGCTGTTTGAAGCGCTGGTAAATAAGGGCTAAAGTGCCGGTAGTGCCGGGAGTGGCCATAGAAGTACCGCTCAAAAATGTATAATCATTATTGAAGGAAGTGGAGTAAACACTGCCGCCAAGCGCGCAAACTTCAGGTTTTATCCGACCGTCTGAAACAGGGCCGGTACTACTAAAAGCTGCAATGGCATCTTCGTAAAGAGCCCCTATAGTAATATTATCTTTTGCCGAATTGCCGCCGGAACTAACCGTACTGCTTCCACTAGCTCCGTCATTGCCGGCAGCCCAGATCTGCGATAGGTTTTTATGATTAAAATGCACTTCGTAATCAACGTCATATGCTTCGGCATCATATCCACCATAATAACCTGCGGCATAGCCGAATGAATTGGAGCTCAGCGAAATGTTATACAGGGCAGCATAACCATCAAGTGTATCAATTATAGAACCGTTGAATGACCATGAATAAAGTTGTGTGCGAGGCGCCATGCCTTCCCCGTATGGGTCCCGCAGGCCGGCGCCGGCTATGGTGCCACTGCAGTGAGTAGAGTGTAAGGCCAAACCGCTAAACAAATGGTGGAGCCTGGCCCTTAAGTCAATGTGAATTGAAATATCGCCCTCATCTGCAATAGAAGAATTAATGCCGTACCCTGTAAGGCCGCGTTGGTTTTTCAGGGTCGATTGCAATACATTATCACGGTGCAGGGGCCTTCCCACGGAATTGAACCCGGTATGCGGCGGCGGTATGGGCGCTATCCATTTTATCCAGGGCATAGAAGCAAGTTGCTGTATTTTATCTATCCCTATCCTAATATTCATATGTGAAAAAACATCTGAATGGCTGATTACATCTCCACCTGCTGAGACGATAGCGTTTTCAGCGGCAGTTTCATCAATCCCGGGAAAATATTGCACTATAAGGTCAACCATTCCTGGTACTTTTATGGCATAAGCGGGGATATGGGCGTTGGTAAGCAGGGTATCTAATTTGGATACAGGTGGAATAGAAGAAATAGCCCGGGTATTTATGGATGAAAATATATCAATATTTATATCAGATGGAATTATAGCATAATACGTATTATTGGGAATATAATCATTTAGTATAATTCCGTTAGATTTTAGAATATCTTTTTCTTTATCACCAGGTAATTTATTGAACTGCATAAGTACGTAATATTTACCATTGAAGAGGCAGGGGGAGCTTTTCTTTTTATCTACAAAAAACTTTAAAGCGCCAGCTTCGGGAATATATTTTCCTGATTTAAAGAAAATTGAATAATCCTGTGCGAAAGTAGTTGCCGGATTAAATTCAAAAAGCAAAAGGGCAAATAAGCAAAAAAGCAAATGCCGGATCTGTAAATTTCTTTTCATTATATATTATGCAATTGTGTTTTGAATACAGTTACTTTAATTTACGAAGATAAAAAAAGTATGCGAAAATGCGTTTTGATGATTCGATAAAAAGAGGAAAAATAAAAATAGAGTTGCATTAAAACAAAAATCCCCAACTTTTCAGTTAGGGACTTTGTAGCCCCAGACCTAACATTATCGAACTTTTTAAAAGAGGACATGATGAGAATTAAGGAGTTAGGTTTAGCGGTTCAAAGGAAATAGGTGACTGAAATCAAATAAGAAAAAACTCTTGCTCAAGCCCTTTTTTATGTTTATGGAGTAATGAAATTAAGGATAGTATCCTTGGCTCTGTAATATTCGCTAAATCAGGTTGCATAAGAAATTGGTTATCGTATAGGGCTTTATTGCCAAAGGATCTGAGGTGTTTTTCAATGTTGTCGGGTATTAAAAAAGAAGCTCTGCCACCGAGGTGTTTTTTATATTCATTCAGATAGATATTTATCCCAGCAAAATCAAAATCTCCAAAATGCAGGTATGGGTTTGATATGTTTATCAGCCATTTGATTAAATCCCTGCTTTGCGGGTAGCGTGAAACAAAAAGGGGCTTAATATCTTTAAAGAGTGCTTTTTGTTTTTCTATATACCTAAAGTTTTCAGGGTTTTCAATACCAACTATAGTAATGTCTGGTGAAGGTACAAAAGCATCATAATCATGAATAAAGATAAAAGTGCCATTAGGTGGGGTTACTGTAATAGATACACCATTTAAAACAGCATCCAATGGCTGATAATAATTTATTGGGAAACCTTTAAAAGTTCTGGTATTCTTTAGTTTTGAATCTGATGAGGCTTCTATGGCATCCGAGCGGGTAGCTTCGGTATTTTTAAGGGTGCTTATATAAATAATAAGGTCATTGATACCAAATTGATTTTTCAGGTAGGCTTTAAGCATATTAGAATCCTGGACATAAAGCATCGTTTTACTCCGTCCTTTTATCTGCTTTAAAAGGATGCCGTCTGTAATGAGTTTCTCAGTTGCCTGGTGTTTCATCCCGCTTGCTGGCAGCTTTTGCCCGCCAAGGAGTAAAATTAGTTTTTCGGCAATGTGCAAAGGGATGGTCATACCTCGGCGTATTTGGTTTGGGAAATGATGCGCTTCACTTTGGTAATACTCTGTTCATCCTTTTCCAGTTTATAGATATGGCGATAGGCCAATGCGTCATTTTCAGTGGGTGACCCGTTAATGAGCAAAATATTTCGGTCATTGGCGAATTTTAAGATGCCCCGTACATTGCCGGGGTGCAACCTCCCTATTTCATCCATCACACAATGCAGTTTAAAGTCTTTGAACCCCTTCTTTGAAGCCCCCTCTTTAAATACATTGAGCAGCATAATATTAATCATCGCCTTTACCAATATATCAGTGCCTTCCGAGCCTACATTAGAGAGTTTCTCTACCCATCCGGTATCGTTCTGGTTTTCTTCAATCTTGAATTTTAGTTCAAAAGAATCAGAAAGTGTGATATAATCTTTCTTAAAATCATTTATCTCTTTGATAAGCTGTTTTAAAAGGTCAACTGCTCTCTTGTTTTTTACATCGTTATTTTGTGAAGAAAACAAATTGGCAACCCCGAGGTCATCCGTGTTTTCGTCATTAAATTTTTTAACCTCCTTTAGCATCACTACTACCCTGTTGGCACTGTCGTCAAGTTTTAGTTCTATATTTTTAATGACCCCGACAAAATTCTTTTCCTTAAAATCTCTATTAATTTGCGTGATAACCTTTTGTATCTCGCCTTCCCGCGAAGTGAGGTCGGTGGTTTCGCGGCCAATAAGTTTAATGATTTCCGCGTAACGCTCATTCACTCGCTTTTCGTACTCTTCAATCTTGCTATCCTCAACAAAGCTGCTGATTTCCTCTGCAAAATACAGGTATTCAATATTTTCTATAGGGTTTACCTTAAAATTAAAGATATTTTGCTCTGAAAAATTGCCAAGAAATTTCTTGATGTCTTTTTTCAATTCTTCAAATCGGTCTTTCAACTCATAATGCTTTGCTTTAAGTTCATCAACTAAATCCCTGCACCTTTTATTTGTTTTGTTTTCAGTATGTGCAATAAAATATTCGGCCATTTCCGGATAAATATCCATTTGCCGGAATTTTTCAAATTCGTCAAGGTCTTCTTTGATGTTCTTTAGTTCTTCGGTAAGCAACCCAATAGTTTCCTCTACCTCGCTTAGTCCTTTTTTTATCATATCATCCTGCGAACGATATTTTTGCTCCTCACTTGCCAGGCGCTGCTCATGTATTTGTTTTTGGTTCTTGAATTTGTCCACATGGTCGAACAACTCGCGCTTGTCTTTAAAGTATTCGACAACAATAACACTTTGGCTATCAATAAATTTAAGTTCCGTATTGATGAGGACAAGCCTGTCCTCTATTATTCTTATAGCGTTGGTATCTGCCCCTTTGCCAGCCAATTCTTTTTCCTTTTGGCTATTGATTTCCGCTATATGGTTAGCCGATGCCTTTTTTTGGTTTTGTATTTCAAGTTCTATGGTCGCTAATTGCTGGCTTTTTTGCGATAGTTCCTCTTCAATCTTTTTATCCCGCTCTTTATTTTTTGCTTTAACCCTTTTTTCTATTTCTTCAGCCACTTTGGTAGAAATTTCTTCCGCCTTCAGTTCCTCTTCAGCCGCTTCGGCCAATTCATTTTCAATATTTTCAAGGGAAGTTTGCTTTTCAGTTTTGGCTTTGTTCAGGTAGTCGTTTAGGCTTACTTCCACCGCCCCTTTTTTGATTATAGATTGTTCTAAATTATAATCGTTCTCTTTAACCTTGTCCTTGCACTCTTTTATTTTGGGGTGGTACTTTTTCTTTAACCTATCCATATCGGCATTGTATGCAGTATCCAGATTGGCAATTTGGCGTCTTATTTCATCAATCCCCTCTTCGGCTTTTGTCTTCTCTTTTTCGTAATCGGCAACCGTTTTTACTGTTTTTTCAATTTCTTTCAGGTCAATGTTTACACCAAAAAAAGTATTACTTTTCTCTAAAGAAAGGCTTGGGTATAAACCAGATTGAAACAATACATCTTCATTTACTACCTTGCCGATGGTTTGTTCCCAGCCTGGGTTTTTAACATTCAACCAGCCATAAAAAGATTCTTTGCTGTTTTGTATTTTAAAATCAATGGCCGTAATGGCGGATAAGAGGGCCGTAATTTTATCATTCAGTTTTTCTTTTTGCACTTCAAGGGCTTGCTTTATCTTTTCCTCCTCCAGCTCCCATTGCTTTTGCAGGGTTTCGGTCTCGCCTTTTAGGTGTTCTATATCGTTTTTAATGCTTTGGATATAGGCTTTCAGTTCACCGGTTTCTCTTTCGCCTTGCCGAATTTCCTCTTCATAAAAGCGTTTATGCTTTATTTCAGCCTTCTTAATTTTTAATTTTTGGCTGTTTTCCTTTTTATTTTCAAGGTCTTGCCTTGCCTCTTTTAGTTTTTCATTGTGTTCTGCCCTTATATCTTCAACTAAAGATGTATAGGTATCTGTTATTCTTTCCTTCACATTCAGGAAACCGGACTCGATGATATTAATACTGCTTTTCTTGTTATTTTCAAAAGTAACCAATTGGTTTTCAAGTTCTTTAACCAGTGAATCATATTTTTGGCTTACGTCTTTATATTGCTCTGAAAGTAGTTCCTTTTCTTTGGTTTTATCTTCGTGTTCCCTTTCCAGGTTGGCTTTTTGGTTTACTCGCTCAATTAATTGGTTAATATTCAACTTCTGGTAATAACCCTCTTTTTCTTTGGCGTTCTTTAATTGGTTGTTCAATACGCTAATTTCAGCTAATTCCTTCTCTCTTTTTGCCTGGTATTTTCCCGATGCTTCGCGGATTTTTTGCAGCCATTTTCCTTTTGAATTTTCTTCCTTTTCAAGTTTTTCGAGCATCTTTGGTTTGGTTTCCTGCACATTTTCTAAAGCCCAGGCAAGTTGTTTCGCTATCAGTATTTTCTCCCTCTCCAGATGCTTGATTGCAAGATGGAGTTTGGAAGTATTCTCAGCTTGTTTCAATACGCCCGGCTGCCGGAATTGCTGTATATCTTTTAGTTGTGCTTCAAAATCTTTTAAATGATGGGCATAATTGGTAAGGTCCACTTTCCCGCCATTCTCATCTTCATTCATAGACATTATAATGGTATCTTTTATAAATTCCGCCTCCAGCCTTGAATTTAGAAACACATTCTGGATAGTTCGCGGGATATTCAGGTATTGGCGGCTTTCCAGCAGGGCATATTTCCTGAATTCTTTTTTCCCTTCATTGTTTCCGTAAATAATATCCCTGTATTCCCCATAATTATCAATCTTGCGGGTATGGTTTACTTGCGCTAAATCTAATGCAGCTTTAATTTTATCCTGGCTTTCAAATGCTTTGCCATCTGCACTTATAAAATATTCTTTTGTATAGGCCGTATCTATAAAACGGAAACATACCCGCCCCTGCGACTTGAAAACTAAAATGCAATAAGCCCCGGTTTCCCTTGCCACTTCATAAACGATAAAGGAATTGGCATAAGGGAAATAATATTCTGCAAAACCCCTTTTTTCGCGGGGGATGCCCAATTTTAGCGTATCGGCATTGTAGAAGAACAAGATAGCTCGGAGGATGGTGCTTTTGCCTACGCCCTGCGTACCAATAAAATGCACATTGCCGTCAAGGTTTATTTCGGCATATTTTGCTGAAGCGCTATTGATAAAGGTTATTTTATTCAGGTATCTCATTTTGCACTTCGTCAGGGATATTAATACTGGTTATCAATAGTTCGAGGTATTTGAAGGATGCTAAAACTTTGTAGTAGCCGGTTATTTCATTTTCCAGTTCCAGAAAAGAATCTTTACGCAGCATTTCAATTATTTTGCGGATGCTATCATCGTATTTATCTTCTTTAGAATATTTTTTCAGGCCATCAAGTTTGCTTTTCAGGGCGGCATCTACATTCAGCCTTACCAATACATCCGGCGGCGAAAACCGGGTACCCGGCCCAAAAGAATTATCATAAGCCTTAAAAAAGTCTAAAATGTCTATCCATTTCCAAGCAATATCTATTTTCCTTTCCATTTCCGCCTTTGCCTCATCCCGCGTAAAATAGAAGTATTCTTCGCCCTGCTCCAGTACAAAATTGATAGCCTGGAAATAAGACCGCAGTTCGTCCTGGTTTTCCTCTAGCACATAGTACAATTTCCGGGTATTGCCATCCCCGCTATCCGAGCAAATAAACTGGCCTTTGCTCAGTAGCTCAAATATTTCGCCTGTTTGCTTTGGTAAATCCATGATTGTTCTTATTTCGGGTAAACTATTGCAAATTCCACTTCGTTCTGTTCAAGGTAATCCCCCGAAACGTTCAATTCTTTTTCATACAAAGAAACCATTTGGCAATATACCGTAACCCGCTCGCCAAAATCAGCTTCCCGGGGGAAACTGTAATTCATAATAAAATCAAACAGGTGGTTGCCAGAAGCAAGAAAGCTGTTTTTTAGCTCTTCAAGGTTAATAAAAACCTCGTCTTCAGTTTCTGTAAGCAGGTAACCTTCGGCAATTCCCCCGGCAATGGGCAGCATGAGCCTAGCACCGGAAATGCGCCTTGCATTAATTTTCTGTATAATCTCAAACGCCCCATCATTTTGCAGCATATCAAGCGATAGCTTTAGCGGGTAGGCAGGCGCCGGCTCAAATACAACTGCACGGTTTTGAGCCAATAGCTCCCTAATATTGGTTTTAAAGCCCAATTCGTGCTGGTCTTTCAGGTATTTTATTTGCCTTATTTTTTCCAGGATGCCGCTTTGGTATTTTGTCCGGTTCAGGAAGTCGATAATTTGCTTTTCTATCTCAATCAGGTTATGCTGAGATTCATTCATAAGGAGGCGAAGCTGTATAGTAATTTGCTTTAGCTCCTCATCCTGCGCCGATTTAAAGAAGGTTTGCTCGTCTTCCGTAACCAATCTTTCGGTTTGGTCAATAAGGGCGTGTATGTCCTTACGTTTTCGGTCATAATTTTCCAGCTTTGCAATTTTTATCTTGTAATTCGGTTCCGTTTTGAAAGTATTGTCAATATTGCGGTTCAGGTCTATGATATTGCGGAGGATTACCCGTCCGATTTTTCGTAAGGCTGATTTTATAGCTTTCAAATACCCATATTTGCGGCTTTCGCTGTTTTCGTTCAGGAAATACAGGATATTTTCCTTCACATTCTGGATATGCTCATGTATATACGAGGTATTAATTTCCTCATTCACTTCCAATACCTGTTCAAAAAACTGAAGGAAAAGGTCATCAATTTCCAGATAAGGGCCACTTTGGCGCAGGATATTCTTCTTGATTAATAGTTCAATATCCTCTTCTCTTTCAACGAAATTGATTGCATCTTCGTATTTATATGAAATGGCCTTTCGTTTACCGAACATTTCTGTAAAAAGCTTTTCAGCCTTTGCCAATGTCTTGATGAGTTCTTTTATTGAATTGAAGGAATCCATATATCAGCGAATTTATGGAAAATATTTATATACCTTAAAGTTGTTGTTCAGCAGTTCAAGGTATTATATTCGTCAGGTATTATCACAAAGGAATCTTTTAGGATATTGTAGTATAGACGAAATTTGGAATGGATTTTCAAATTCTTTTGGAAAACACACTAATAGCCTAAAATTATAACAAGGGAGTATGATGTAAATTTTTCATCTATTGCTAACGAATAAATTCAGCCTTCGAAGAAGCTTATTTGGTTTAAATCTATAGTTGGAAAAATATATAATTGTGAATTATATTTCTTGAATGTGCAGTATTGTTTATAGAATATGGTAAATTCATAATACTCCCACCGCTCTCAAGACACAGGGCATCTTTGCAATTGAATTTTTTTTGAAAGAAAACCCCGAAAGTATAAAAAGATACCGGGACGTTAGATATACAAAAGATAAGATATGAATCATTGTTCTTATCCGTAAACCTACCCACCCCACATCTGGTTTTTTTGTTTAACGAACCAGGATCAAATTGCGGATTCAATGAGCCATTGAGTAATAACATTGGTCCTGATTGAACCCCTGTTTTTATCTCACTATACTTTGATATTTCTGAAGACTCACAAATAATTGCATTATCTTTAGTAATCAATAATCCACCATTAGGTTTTAAAAAGAAATTGCCATTACCGTCGTTCAAATTAACAGGCTTTATGGATTTTGAACTATTTACGTAATACCCCATCGGACTACCTAAACTATCCGAAATACAAGCATTTATACAAAAAAATGGTTGTTTCGCCCTAAAAGCAGTAAGCAGATCTTCGTATAATTGATTATTTTGAAAAATTACCAATATGGGATGAACAAACAGACTATATTTCAGAACTATGCAAATATATAACAGCTAAAGACCAGGATAGGTTTAGCACACATTTTAAAAAGCACCTGGTAAGGTGTATTGCCTGCGGTATTGGGGAAGCATTTAACAAGCAGGCGTTTATTTTGACAGGGGGGCAAAATACTGGTAAATCAACGTTTATTCGTTGGCTTTGCCCGGAAAGCCTGAAAAAATATTATACTGAAAACATAAGCACGGATAAAGACAGCCTAATAAGTTTAAGCGAAAATTTTATTATAAATCTTGACGAGCTGGCTGCCATGCAAAAGATTGAGTTGAACGCCTTAAAAAGTATGTTAAGCCGTGATACGGTCAAGCTAAGGCGACCTTATGCCAAAAGACCCACTACCGATAAAAGAAGGGCTAATTTTTTTGGTTCAACAAATAAAGATGAATTTCTAACTGATGAAACAGGCACGGTACGTTGGCAGTGTTTTGAAGTGGAAAAAATTGACTGGGATTATGCAAAATTGAATAAGGATTTGATTTGGATACAGGCATATAGCCTTTATAAATCAGGGTTTAACTTTAAACTTACCAATGAAGAAATTATTGAAAATGAAGAAGCGAATATAAAACATCAAGTAACTACCTTAGAATCAGAACTAATACAAAAATATTATTCAATTTCAAATAAAGATGAAGATGGGGCAAAGCCATTGACGGCAACGGACATAAAATTGAAAATTGAGAGTATAATACCACACTTAAATTTAAACAGAATTGCAATTGGAAAAGCCCTAAAACTATTTGGCGCAAAGCAAGTTAGTGAAAGGGTTGAAGGTTGCAAATTTCCCAAATATGTTTATTGGTTGAAAGAAATAAACCAAACGTAAAACGCCCACACCAGTCAGAAAACCTAACCACTACAAAAAAATTTATAAAAATATATCATAATCGGGCTTCTCTGTTACCGATTGTGATGAAAAGTGATGAGTAGTGTCAATTCTCAACCAATTTTCCAGTAAAAACTTAACATCTGCATTTGAGTAGGTTCTCCGTTGTGTGGAAGCGATTACAGAAAGGTCAAATTTGACGGCTTTTGCTTTCTTGCACAATGTGTTAGGGTGTACTCCGAAAAGTTCAGCCACTTCTTTAGCTGAATAAAAAGGTTTATCCAAAATCATTGTTTCCATTAAATTTATCATGGTTCAAAGATAAAAAAATGAAGTTAAAACCGCCAAATCAGCGTTTTTACAGCCTTGTTTTTATCCGTTTTTTACCAGTATATACTATACTTATAAATGATTATTGCATGGTATCAGGAAATTGGACGGCTGAAAAGCAGAAAACTATTTTCTAATCTTCTTTTTCTTTTAGCCTTTCAAGCGAGTACCAAGTTTCAAAATCTAAGTCGCCCGGTACTCCATAATATCCTCTGAAACTACGGAAAAATTGTTCCTTTGCCGCTTCTGATGCAATACGTAATATATAATAAGAACTTGGGTTATCTACCAAATACAGCCCACTTTCATCATCATCTACGGTAAAGATAGAGGTGCTTTGCCCATTCAAAACAGCATACCATAAGTCTGATTTTTCAGCAGCATTTTCAAGGTCAATATCATCAAAAAAAACATCAAAATCTGTTGTTTTCTCTTTTTCGGTTACACCCTCAAAATCAGCGACATTGACAGAGATTTTTAGGGGCGTTATTTTTATTTCAAAGCCAGGGTTAGGGTACTTTTTTTCGTTTGCCCTTATAAATTCATTTTTCTGGTCTTCATTGATTGCCAAAAATTCGGCTTCTATTCCAAAAGTGTTATTGTTAATGACTTTACAGTTCCACATAGATAATTTTTAGTTTAATATTAATTTAAGTAAGAGTAACAATAAAGCACTTATTATTAGTTTCCATTTTGCATAATATTTTATCATTTTTTAAACTTTATAATTTACCCACCCTTACCCCTCTTTTTTTCTCTTTGCCTTCCTTATCTGTAAAAGCCTTAAATTTGACGTTTTAGTTGAAAGCAAGCAATGGATATAAAAGATTTAGAAAAAACCCTTTGGGCGGCGGCTGACAAGCTCCGCAACAATATGAATCCGTCCGAATATCAGCACATCGTTTTGGGCTTGATTTTCTTAAAATACATTTCCGATGCTTTTGGCGAAATGTACGGTAAATTGAGTAATAGCAAAGGCGAATTTGAAGGGGCAAACCCGGAAGACCCGGACGAATATTTGGCTTACAATGTGTTTTATGTACCTGAAAAGGCAAGGTGGGCTTATTTGCAAGGCAATGCAAAGCAGCCCAACATTGGCATTTTGATAGATGATGCAATGGATGCCATTGAAAAGATAAACGAAAACCTGAAAGGGATATTGCCAAAAAACTATGCCAACCCTGATTTAGACAAGCCACGCTTAGGGGAATTGCTTGACCTGATAGGGAATATAGGTTTTGCAGGGGCGGGGCATAGCGGCAAAGATTTATTAGGGCAGGTATATGAGTATTTCCTCGGTATGTTTGCCGATGCTGAAGGGAAAAACGGGGGGCAGTTCTACACCCCTCAAAGTATAGTTAAGCTACTGGTGGGGATGCTGGAGCCGTACAAAGGCAGGATTTATGACGGTTGCTGCGGTAGTGGCGGAATGTTTGTGCAAAGTGAAAAATTTATTGAAGCGCATCAGGGGAAAATTGGCGACCTTTCCATTTACGGGCAGGAAAGCAATCCCACTACTGTAAAATTGGCAAAAATGAATTTAGCCATTCGTGGTATAGATGCTAATATACAATTTGGCGACACCTTTACAAATGACTTGCACCCCGACCTGAAAGCCGATTTTATATTAGCAAATCCCCCTTTCAATATTAGCGACTGGAAAGGCGAGCAGCTTAGGGACGACAAGCGCTGGAAATACGGGACGCCACCAGTAGGAAACGCCAACTATGCCTGGCTGCAACATTTCCTGTATAAACTAAGCCCCACCGGAACGGCAGGGATTGTACTGGCCAATGGCAGCATGAACAGCAACACCGGAAATGAAGGTGAAATAAGAAAGGCAATGATAGAAGCAAGGGTAATAGATTGCATGGTGGCATTGCCCGCACAGCTTTTTTTCAATACTCAAATACCTGCCTGCCTTTGGTTTTTAGCAAGGAACAAAACAAACCACAAATTTAGAAACCGTGAAAACGAAATCCTTTTTATTGATGCAAGGGAATTAGGCACAATGATAAGCCGCAGGCAAAAAGAGCTAACCGATGCCGACATTCAAAAAATTACGGAAACCTACCACAACTGGCGGGGGAAAGACGGGCTGAATAAATATAAAGACATACCCGGATTTTGCAAATCGGCAACTATGGATGAAGTGATAACGAATAACTATATGCTTACACCGGGGCGATATATTGATTCTAAAGAAGAAGAGGGGGACGGGGAAGTGTTTGAAGATAAAATGAAAAAACTGACTGGCATACTGGCAGAGCAAATGCAGAAAGGGAAAAATTTAGACGAAGCGATAAGAAAAAATTTAGAGAAGATAGGATATAAAATTTGAAGCAAATGATTGATTACGAAAAATTTAAAAGCTCGTTAAAACATCTTGAATTGCAGTTTAGCAACTATCAGAATTTAGAGCAAAGAAATGATTTGGCAGAACTGGACAAAGAAGCCATTGCAGAATCGGTAATACAGCGGTTTGAAACCTGCTATGATAGTATGTGGAAAGTATTGAAACGCTATTTAATTGAGGAACTTGGCTTACCGGACGTACCTAACAGCCCTAAACCTATATTTCATCTTGCTTTTGAAAACAGGCTATTCAACAATGATATAAGCCAATGGTTAAAATATGCTGATGCAAGGATAGATACTTCGCATGATTATTCGCGCAATAAGGCTGAAAGTGCATTAGAATTGATGGGGGACTTCATTTCAGATGCTATTGACCTTTATATTACTATGACAAGGACAACGTGGGAATAGTAAAAAACATAGATGTAAAAGCAGGGGACTTAAAAACCCTCAAAACTTTACTTGGCAGCTATCTGTCCGGTGCTACGGTGTGGGCTTTTGGTTCACGGGCTAAATTCACTTCAAGCCCGGCATCTGACCTTGACCTTGTAGCTTTTTTACAGCCGGGACAGGCTGGCAGGCTGGCAGACCTGAAAGATGCACTTGCAGAATCTGACCTGCCTTTTAAAGTGGATATATTAGACTGGAATATAATACCTGAAAATTTTAAAGAACAAATTGAGAATGAATATGCTATAATTCAGGATGCCAATGCAATAAAAATAACGATACCAAACGACTGGAAAACATATAAATTGGGGGATTTATGTCTTAAAATTACCTCTGGTGGTACACCGCCAACAAATATAAATGAATATTACGGGGGTACAATTCCCTGGTTAAAAACACAAGAGGTTAATTTTAATAGGATTTATAATACAGAAACCAAGATTACAGAAAGTGGTTTAAAAAATTCTTCTGCAAAATGGATTCCCGAAAATTCCGTAATTATAGCTATGTATGGCGCAACTGCTGGCAAAATGGCAATTAATAAGATTCCATTAACAACGAACCAAGCGTGTTGCAATTTAATTATAGACAGTTCAAAAGCTAATTACAGCTTCATTTATTACAATTTAGCTTCAAGATTTACAGAAATAGCGGGAATGGCAACTGGGGGCGCACAGCAAAATCTAAATGCCGGAATGATTAGAGATTTAGATATTACCCTCCCCCCCCTCCCCACCCAGCACCGCATCGCCTCCATTCTATCCTCTTTAGACGATGCCATAGAACTAAACCAACAAACCAATAAAACGCTGGAGGACATTGCAAAGGCTGTCTTTAAGGAAATGTGCCTGCCTAAAGGGGATGAATTGCCGGAAGGATGGAGAGTGGGGAAGTTGGGGGAGGTTGTAACTCATTCAAAGGAAAGTATAAACCCATCACAATATCCTGATGTAGATTTTTTCCATTATAGCATCCCTGCTTATGATAACGGCAATAATCCAAGTATTGAAAAAGGGAATACCATTTTAAGTAATAAATTTAAAGTTAAAAGCAATTCTATTCTTGTATCAAAATTAAACCCGCGTTTTCCAAGAACCTGGGCTATTGGTGAAGTGGAAGAGGAAAGAAGTATTTGTTCTACTGAATTTCAAGTGCTTACCCCTCGAAAAATATATTATTATTCATTTGCTTTGATTTTGTTTTACCAAAATTCAATAATAGAAATAATGAAGGGCGGGGCAACGGGTACGAGTGGAAGCCATCAAAGGATAAGGCCACAAGATATTTTAGATATGACAATTGCAATACCTGATGATTTGACTTTAAAAAAATACCACGAATTAGTTTCAAGTTTCATTAAAGAGATTGACTTAAACAAACAAGAAAACCAAACCCTTGCAGCCCTTCGTGATTTGCTATT
>Ga0302280_1000729_pt1 | contig 28824 bp, 19 predicted proteins | sample III_Fen_E1_1_FD_198771 | JGI IMG/M metagenome (GOLD analysis project Ga0302280, IMG submission 198771) | Peat permafrost microbial communities from Stordalen Mire near Abisko, Sweden - III_Fen_E1_1 | ecosystem: Environmental > Terrestrial > Soil > Wetlands > Permafrost | place: Sweden: Abisko... | reverse complement strand
TCAAAAGATGACTGACAGGGTAAAACAAAATGTTACCGGTATAACCGCAGATCAGGAAAGCCAAATTTTAGCTGCTGAAAAGGACTTTGCAACAGGTGTGCAAGCTGCCCATAATAACAACAGTGGCGACAAAGATGCTATGCACAGCCAAATGGAGACTTTAAAGTCAACCAGAGATGCAAAAATAAAAACCATCCTTACTGCCGACCAATTTACTCAATACCAAACGATGGAAGCATCGCAGAAGGGTGGGCACAAAGGCGGAAACTAAACTAGCCTTCTTTATTAATAAAAGGCCTTGTTTTACAGGGCCTTTTTTATTTTAGTTTGTTTTATATGTGACAATAATCAAACAAGTTCATGACCAATCACATAAATTTGATATCCTGTAAAAGTAACTTTGTAATCAAAATAACATTCTTTAACACAGGATATCTTTGATTACTATCGTCTAATAACTTAAAGCACCCCAAAAATAAACCCCTATGAAAAAAATCATTTATCCGGTTCTCCTTTTAACTATGGCAATTACAGGATTAACCGCACAACAAGTTAGTTCACATGTCCCTTGGACCAAAGAAGATTCGGCAGCAATTAATGCCTTAGCATTATATCCCGATTCAGTTCGTATGGAAATATTTACAGCCTGTGAATATCCAGCCGTTATTGTTAATGTGGCAAGCCTTCAAAAAAACTCAAGCACAGCATTTGCCGACCTTGTAAGCAGCTATGATAAAACCAAGCAGGAAGATATATGGAATATGAGTCGCTATCCGAACCTCATTTCGAGGCTTGTGGATGGAGGCAAAAAATCGAAGGAGGATATTGAAACTATCCTTAATGATTACCCTGCCGACATTCATGATATAGCATTAAAATATGGACGAGATGAGTACGATATCCTTAAAAAGGTGGATGATCTTCAAATTAATACCAACCAACAATTTAGTGACATTATTTCATCTTATCCAGCCGATGTTCAAAAAACATTTACCGACCTTCTCCAACTGCCGGAAGTAATGAGTTTGTTGAATGACCATCTAAGTCTAGCTGTGCGTGTTGGGGATAAATACAAACGTGACCCTCAATGGGTAATGCATAAGAGCGACTCCACAGCAGCAGCAGAGGCTAAAGTAAATGCCGAACAATTAGCAGATTGGAAACAAACTATACAACAGGATTCCAATGCAAGAAATGATATGAAGGGCGCCGCCAATGAATATGCTACAGATAATGGCTATAACCAAAATGATGTTGACGCGCCTATCGATTCTAATCAAGTAAATAATACTGCTGTCTACCCCTACTCCTACTGGTTTGGGTATCCAACATGGTACCCTTATGCTTACTGGTATCCTTATCCTTATTGGTATGACTGGGGCTTTTACTATGGTCCGTATGGCAATATGGTAGTATTTGGGGTCCCTTCCTTTTATTTTACTAATTGGTATTTTTGGTATCCTCATCATTGGAATCGATACCCTTGGTTAGGTTCTGCTTATATTCATCATTATTATGGACCACATCGTTTAAATACTATGAGCAGACAGGTAGTTCACAATTGGGTGCATGCGAACAGGAGTTATTTACCTGCCGATTTTACAAGGGGTAATTCGAATGCTACCAGAGCTGAGGCATTTAGACAATATGGTGAATTGAATCAGAAAGTTGCTAATAAGGACGGAACTATTAATACTCAAGCCCGCGATGCAGCGTTTACTAAAAATCCGTCTAAATATACTGCATTGAACAGTCACCCTGCACAAGCTAAAATTCCGGATGAAAAGCAAGCTGCAGATGTAAGGCAGCCATTTACCAGGCAGCCGGCCATTGTACCTCAAAGGCAACAATCGCAAAGGGTACAAACACAAAGGACTCAGCCAAGCACTCAATCGAGGTATAACTATAACAATATACAAAGGGCGCAATCATACCACAGTAATAGCTGGCAGCAAGCACAACCCACCTATCATTCTGCACCCCAACAATCAGCTCCAAGAAGTAGCGGCGGCTTTGGAGGTGGTGGCGGAGGTCACAGTAGTGGTGGTGGCGGTGGCGGAAGAAGATAATTCTTCATTTAGCTATAAGAAAAGAACTATAAGCTAGGTGGTTTTACACCCGTAGTTTATAGTTCTTATCCTAAATCCCAGCCAAAAGCAAATTCCAGGCCTCTTCTATATGGTTATGTTCTAATAGTTTTTTGACCTCGGCATGCAATTCCTCTTCAGTTGTAAACGTTTTAGTGATTGATGCCTTATATTCTTTTACCAATTCATCAGTGGGTACATGGGTAATATTCCCCAATTTACCTAGGTCATTGCCGCTTAATATCTTACTATTTCTAATGCTTTCAGGCAGAGCATCTACCCCGATACCTAAATTTGCCATTGGTTGTGCTTGTTCAAACAAAGCATCTCCAGATGCCCTGCAATACCAGTTTCCTCCCATACGGCCTACCAGATCAATTTTGGTTTGATCTATTCTGCCATCCACATTCAATACTTCTTCATTAATATGCATCAGTATTACTTCGCAAATTATCAGGTTGCCTGCGCCTCCACCGGTGCCTGTCTGTTTTACTTCCAATACTTTGCATTCCATTTGTACAGGTGATTCTTTCACCCTAAATGGTCGCACTTTATCCGATGGAATTGGTGTGAACCCTGATTTAACAAACTCATTAACTCCTTTAGGGTATTCGGCACTGGCAAGGGATGTCTGCTGAACCATATTATATGTCACCACATTTATAACGACTTCGGGTACTTCCAAAACATTGTGTACTGTATCTTTATTATTGCCTGTTCTTCCGGAGCGAGCCGGAGAAAACACTGCTATAGGTGGGTTAGAACCGAAAATATTGAAGAAGCTGAAAGGAGCCAAATTGGGGTTTCCTTTAGCATCTATGGTGCTTGCAAAACATATGGGTCTGGGGCCGACTGAAGATACAAGGTGGGAGTGTAATATATTCTGGGGGGTATCCGTTGGGGAAATGGTAATCATAATTTAGTTAAGGTGATATGTTGCAAATATATTCAGAAACTACTTAAACTTTAGAAAGTTGAAAAAGAGAAAATATAAGCATTAAAAGTGCAAAAAAATAACAGGGAATTATCAGGGGGAATAACAGAGAAAGAACAGGAATAACAGGGAAATTTATATTTCCTTAATTTATTGATAAATAATGAGTTGTCATTTTTTCTCCCTGTTATAACAGGGAATAACAGGAAGATACGGCATAGAATGTTCCCAAAAATCACTTGCCAAACTGTCATTTTCTGATTCATAAAAACAAAGATAGTATATGGAATGGGCTTTTATTTAAAAGTCAATGACTCCACGAGTTCAAACGGGGCGTATTTCCTAAATTAACCTTATTTATGCGGTATCCGGCAGCAGCAAATCTATTCTTCGATCTTCATTCTTCATTATTCATTCAATTTCCCGTACATTTGCGATTCAACCCTAACGTTTATTATGCAAGCAGAAGTACCTCCATATCAACCCAAGAATAAAATACGAATAGTAACTGCCGCTTCTTTGTTTGACGGGCACGATGCTGCCATTAATATTATGAGGCGCATTATGCAGTCCAGCGGAGCTGAGGTAATACACCTGGGGCATGATCGCAGCGCACAAGAGGTCGTTAATTGCGCCATACAGGAAGATGCTAATGCCATCGCCATGACATCTTATCAGGGTGGGCATAATGAATACCTTAAATATATGTTTGACCTGCTTAAAGAACAAGGTTGCGGACATATTAAAATATTTGCCGGTGGCGGTGGGGTAATACTTCCTTCCGAAATAGCTGACTTGCATAAATACGGCATTGCACGTATATATTCCCCTGACGATGGGCGTAAAATGGGCCTCCAGGGCATGATTAATGATATTCTGGAAAAATGCGATACCGTTCCTCCTTCTTCCCATGTTGATGAATACATTAAAAACTTAAAAAAGAAGGAGGCTAAATCTATTGCCAATCTTATTTCTATAGTTGAGAATTATCCTGATAAAGCGACAGAAGTACATAAAAAGATACAAAAGCTCTCGGAGGGTAAAAATGTACCTGTACTGGGTATTACAGGCGTTGGCGGTGCCGGTAAATCCTCACTCATTGATGAAATAATAAGAAGATATTTAATTGACTTTTCATTAAAAGGAGATACCTCTAAAGGTAAATCCATCGCTATACTTTGTGTAGACCCCTCTAAACGTAAAACTGGAGGAGCCCTGTTGGGAGACCGTATTCGCATGAATGCTATTGCAAATCCCCGCGTTTATTTACGTTCTTTGGCAACCAGACAAAGCCATTTGGCCCTTTCTCAAAGCATCTCCAAAGCAGTTGAAATATTAAAAGCGGCAGAATTTGATTTGATATTATTAGAAACATCCGGCATTGGACAATCGGATACTGAAGTGGTAGATTATTCTGATGTATCATTATATGTAATGACACCTGAATATGGTGCTGCCAGCCAATTGGAAAAGATTGACATGTTGGATTACGCCGATGTAATTGCAATTAATAAATTTGATAAACGTGGCGCTGCAGATGCATTAAGGGATGTAAAGAAACAGTACAAACGCAATACCAAAGCCTTTACAGCTAAAGATGAAGATTTACCTGTGTTTGGTACCATAGCCTCCCAATTCAACGACCCTGGAATGAACAGGCTTTACAAAACGGTGATGGATACAATTGTTGCAAAAACCAAAGCAGATCTTCACACTACCTATAAACATTCGGAAGAACAATCTCAAAAAGTATTTATTATTCCACCGGACAGGGTGCGTTATCTTTCTGAAACAACGGAAACCATTCGCACTTACGATAAATGGAGTGATGACCAAAGTGAAATTGCTGAAAAGCTTTATGCATTGCATAAAGTAGAACAAATGCTGGATGGAAAAGTTGATGCAGATGTAAAAAAGACAACCCAAAAAAGAGCGAAAGAATTAGAAGAAAAACTCACTACTGAAAACAGGAAACTTTTAAAGGGCTGGGAAGCTGAAATGCAACGGTACATTGATGAGTACTATGTTTATAATGTACGTGGCAAGGATATTAAGGTAAAAACACATACTGAATCACTATCACATACCCAAGTCCCGAAGATTGCAGTGCCAAAATATAAAGCCTGGGGCGAGATATTGCATTGGTGCTTGCAGGAAAACTTCCCGGGACATTTCCCATATACTGCCGGGGTTTATCCCTTTAAACGCTCAGAGGAAGACCCCACGCGTATGTTTGCCGGTGAAGGAGGACCTGAAAGAACTAACAAGCGTTTTCACTATGTGAGTGCCGGAATGCCTGCCAAAAGGCTTTCTACGGCATTTGATTCAGTGACTTTGTATGGCCGCGATCCGGAATACCGTCCCGATATTTATGGAAAGATTGGCAATGCCGGTGTTTCTATTTGCTGCCTGGATGATGCTAAAAAACTCTATTCAGGTTTTAATCTTTGCGACCCCAAGACCTCTGTTTCTATGACCATCAACGGGCCTGCTTCCATATTGGCGGCTTTCTTTATGAATGCGGCCATTGATCAGCAATGCGAACTTTATATAAAAGCAAACGGGCTGGAAACGGAAGTAGAGAAAAAGATAAAAGATCATTTTAAAAAGAATGGTCTACAGCGACCATCATATGACGGTGCATTACCCAAAGGCAATGATGGCCTCGGACTTATGTTGCTTGGTATTACCGGAGATCAGGTTCTTCCAAAAGATGTATATGAAAAAATAAAAGTACAGGCTCTTTCTCAAGTGAGAGGAACAGTACAAGCAGATATTCTGAAGGAAGATCAGGCCCAAAACACGTGCATATTTTCTACAGAATTCTCGCTGCGATTAATGGGCGATGTGCAACAATATTTTATAAATAATAAAGTCCGCAACTTTTATTCGGTTTCTATTTCGGGCTATCACATCGCTGAAGCCGGTGCTAATCCTATTACACAGGTAGCTCTTACACTTGCTAACGGATTCACCTATGTAGAATACTATCTTTCCCGCGGAATGAAAATTGATGATTTTGCTCCTAATTTGTCTTTCTTCTTCTCGAATGGCATTGACCCCGAATATGCAGTCATTGGTAGGGTAGCCAGAAGAATATGGGCTAAATCGATGAAGCTGAAATACGGTGGTGATGAGCGTTCTCAAATGTTAAAATATCATATTCAGACTTCCGGTCGTTCTTTACATGCGCAGGAAATAGACTTTAACGATATACGCACCACTTTACAGGCTTTGTATGCTATATATGACAATTGTAATTCCCTTCACACGAATGCTTACGACGAAGCTATTACTACACCTACTGAGGAAAGTGTTAGACGTGCTATTGCCATTCAGTTAATTATTAACAGGGAATTGGGACTAGCCAAGAATGAAAATCCTTTACAAGGCTCTTTTATAATTGAAGAATTAACTGACCTTGTAGAAAAAGCTATCATGGCGGAGTTCGACAGGATTACCGAAAGAGGTGGGGTTCTCGGTGCCATGGAAACCATGTACCAGCGTGGCAAAATTCAGGAAGAAAGTCTCTATTATGAAACCATGAAGCACACAGGCGAATATCCTATTGTAGGTGTGAATACATTCCTTTCTTCCAAAGGCTCGCCAAGTATCATTCCAAAAGAAGTGATTCGTTCTACTAAAGAAGAAAAGGAATTCCAGATACGTATGTTGGATAGCCTGCACAAAGCCAATGCTGAAAAGGCTCCCAAGCTTTTAAAAGATTTGCAACAAGCAGCAATTCATAATGAAAACCTTTTTGAAAAACTGATGGAAGTAGTTCATTATTGTTCTTTAGGGCAAATTACCAATTCGTTGTTTGAGGTAGGCGGACAGTATAGGAGGAATATGTAGTTAGTGTGAAAATATTTACTATCTTAGTAATATGATTTATTTCAATAGAAAATATTTCAAAATAATATCTCAATTTATTGTGATAACCTTTTTTGCTGCCTGTAAAAAAGAGACAACAACTCCCAATAATTCAAATTCAAACCCAATTCAATATCAGGCAGGCCCCGGATTTAATTATCAGGTTAACGCATTAATTGTATTTAATGGAAATCTGGTCGCAGCACATTTAGATAGTGCCTCCCAATGGAACGGCACTAATTGGTCTTCAATAGGCTCCCCATTAAATGGAACTATTAATGCTTTAATAATCTATAATGGAAATTTAGTTGCTGCAGGGGGCACAGATTATTCGAATAATGGGTTTGTTGAAATGTGGAACGGTTCATCGTGGCAACCTATTGGCAATGGTTTTAATGCATCAGTAAATGCTTTGACTGTATATAATGGAAATTTAATTGCGGGAGGTCAATTTGACACTACTCAACATGGAGTGGCTAATAAAGTCGCAGAATGGAACGGAACAAAATGGCTACCCATTGCTGATTCCGGTATGCAGGTTTGGTCTAGTGGCATAAATGCATTGACTGTCTATTATGGAAATTTAGTTATGGCTGGCTCTTTCAGTTATTCTGGTAAATATACTGCATATAACATAGCATTATTTAATGGTTCAACATGGTTGAGTTTGGGTGCAGGTTTAAACGCTACCATCTTCTCCTTATTAAATTATAATGGAAATTTAATAGCCGGTGGTACATTTAGAGAGGTTATAGGTATTGATACAGCTAAGAATATTGCACAATGGAATGGGTCTGCATGGACAACAGTTGGAACCTCAGAAATTGGTACACCTGCATTTAATAATCAAGGTACTGTAGTTTTATCACTAACTGATTATAATAACAACCTTATTGCAGGTGGAAGTTTTTTTAGTATAGGAAGTTCAAGCGCATCCGGATTAGTAGAATATAATGGAAGTTCTTGGACATCACCTTTTGGGTCAATTGTAGATTATTATCTTGCTGAAACTAATCCAGGGCAGCCTTATTTAGCTCCTGGGCCAGATGCGATTTATTCATCCGTAATTTACAATGGAAATCTCATTATTGGTGGTAATTTTAACAATACAGGTGGTATTCATGCAAGCTGTATTGCCCAATGGAATGGCTCGACTTGGTCTGCATTGTAAATTCTGAATGGGATCTAATTCAAATTACTTATTTGAATCGTTGGAGGCTTCTTCCGGAGGATAGCCGTGAAAATAAGGGTAAGAATTATTCCAAATTCAAGCGGATCAGTAAAAGCATACGCCCCATTAATAAAGGGATTGGCCAGCACTTTTTGAGATTCATTAAATTGAGTTTCAGCATCGGTAATATCCTTTGCCTGGGCACCATGTATCTTCAGTTGTGCTATAAAATCCTGGAAATATTTGTTCGGAAAATCGGGAGCAACCCAATAATAGAGTATTATCCAGGATATGGCATAAAAAACGCATGAAACAACTACAATAAGTATCCCAATATTAAAGCCTTTCCAGAAGGTAAGATAGCCATCACCAATGGTATTTTTATAGGAACGAATACCAAAATATACAGGTATAAAGGCTGCCATTTTACCAATAAAAAGCATCATACCAACTGTATTAAAACCCACAATAGGTGCCAATGGTATAGATATAAACAGCAAAAAAGCCAATAACGCGCCTGAAATAGTGCCAAACCTCAAAACTGTATTCTTCATGATGTGTCTTTGTACGAATTTTCAGAAAACGCCGCAAATGTAGAAACTTAATTTTATAAGGTCGCTATATAAACCATTAGTCCCTGTCATCTAAATTCACCTTTATCTATATTATATGAATCTGTATATTTGCACACTTTTAAAAATACACATTCTAAATTTATAGTTGATTATGAACGTAATTGTATACTTAGTCCCTGTTTTTGGTATAATAGCATTGCTCTATACAGCCGTTACTTCCGCATGGGTTAGCAAGCAAGATGCTGGAGATGATAATATGAAAGAATTAGCCGGATTTATCGCCAAAGGCGCTATGGCTTTCCTTAAAGCCGAATGGAGGATACTGGGTGTTTTTGTAGCTTTAGCCGCCATGGTGTTAGCATGGGCCGGCACAACAGTACCCGATTCAAGCCCTATTATTGCTCTAGCCTTTATTATTGGCGCTATATGCTCAGCAACTGCAGGATATATAGGAATGCGCATTGCCACCAAGGCGAACGTTCGTACCACACAAGCTGCCAGAACAAGTTTAGCTAAAGCGCTAAAAGTATCCTTTACGGGAGGTTCCGTAATGGGATTGGGAGTTGCCGGATTGGCAATCCTTGGTCTGGGAAGTTTATTCATCGTTTTTTATAAAATATTTGTTCCTGATGGAGCTCTGATTACCGGTATAGATATGAAAAGGACCATTGAAGTATTAGCCGGGTTCTCTCTTGGTGCTGAATCAATTGCCTTATTCGCCCGTGTAGGTGGCGGAATTTATACCAAAGCTGCTGACGTTGGCGCTGATTTAGTTGGTAAGGTAGAAGCAGGCATTCCGGAGGATGATGTACGTAATCCTGCAACTATAGCCGATAACGTGGGTGACAATGTAGGTGATGTTGCCGGTATGGGTGCCGACTTATTTGGTTCGTATGTAGCAACCATCCTGGCTACTATGGTATTGGGTCAGGAGATAGATGCAAGTAAAGATAATTTTGGTGGCCTCTCCCCTATAATACTTCCAATGTTTATAGCAGGCATTGGCTTGTTATTTTCTATTGTAGGTACCTGGTTTGTAAAAATTAAAAAAGAAACCGATAGTGTTCAAAATGCTTTAAATTTAGGTAACTGGTCGTCTATTGGGTTAACAGCCATCGCTACCTTTTTCCTGGTAAAATATTTATTACCCGAAACCATGACCAGCAGAAGTGTAACATTTACTTCATTGGATGTTTACTATGCTATTATTACTGGTTTGGTGGTAGGCACTTTAATGAGCATGATAACCGAATATTATACTGCAATGGGTAAACGCCCTGTACTCTCAATAATAAAGCGTTCCGGCACAGGACATGCTACAAACATTCTTGGTGGCTTATCTGTTGGTATGGAATCTACCGTTCTTCCAATATTGGTATTAGCCTGTGGAATTATCACCTCATACTACTTTGCCGGTCTTTATGGTGTATCTATTGCAGCTGCAGGTATGATGGCTACTACAGCTATGCAATTATCTATTGATGCTTTCGGACCCATTTCCGATAATGCAGGTGGTATTGCTGAAATGAGTCGCCTTCCTGAAGAAGTTCGCCACCGTACTGATAATCTGGATGCAGTTGGTAATACTACCGCTGCCACCGGAAAAGGATTTGCCATTGCATCTGCTGCATTAACCTCACTCGCGTTATTTGCAGCGTTTGTTGGTATTGCCGGCATTTCAAGTATCGACATTTATAAGGCACAAGTATTGGCAGGTTTATTTATTGGTGGTATGATACCATTTATCTTCTCTTCCCTTTGTATTGCTGCTGTAGGCCGCGCCGCTATGGATATGGTAAATGAAGTTCGCAGGCAATTCCGTGAAATTCCGGGTATAATGGAATACAAAGCAAAACCGGAATACGAAAAGTGCGTAGCTATCTCAACCAAAGCCTCCATACGTGAAATGATTGCCCCGGGAGCTATTGCATTGATTGTTCCAATAATTGTAGGCTTTCTTTTTGGCCCTGAAGTATTGGGCGGATTGTTGGCAGGTGTTACTGTTAGCGGTGTATTAATGGGTATCTTTCAATCCAATGCAGGTGGCGCATGGGATAATGCCAAGAAATCCTTTGAAAAAGGAGTTTCCATAAATGGTGAAATGTTCTATAAAAAATCAGAACCGCATAAAGCATCTGTAACCGGTGATACAGTTGGTGATCCATTCAAAGACACTTCCGGCCCATCGATGAATATATTAATCAAATTGATGAGTATTGTATCGCTTATAATTGCGCCGCATATCAATATTCAGAATTATACTCCTTTAATTAGGATTGGAGACCAAAAAACAATTACTGTTGCTCCCGTAGCAAAAGCTACCCCAGCCAATACGGCAGCTTATTCTAAAATATAATCCGGGCGCATGCAAAATAAAGGCAGCTCTGGCTTATGGAGAAGAGTACGCCTCTATAGCTTTGGTTTTCTTATAGGCCTTTTGGGTGTTTATTTAATGTTTGGGGGACGTGGATGCAATTCTTTAACACCAGGCATGCTTAAATTAAATGACCTTGCCCAACATACCAAAATACAGTATTCCGATACTGCGTTATGCCAAATGAAATGCCAGCAAATTGATAGTGCTGAAGTAAAGGAATCATTTACTTATGGAAAAGTAGACACAAAAAAAAGCAGGGATTTTCATGTGCCGCATCCACTTTATAATTTCACCGGACAAACACGAACAGGAAGAAGTTTGAATGTAATTTGCGTGGAGATGGACAGCGTTACCCGTGTTACTTATGTGCACGATATAGCTAAGAAGGATACCTGTAAATGCCCTTAAAATACCTCGCCTACGTTAAAAGCAAACCCTCTGGAACCTTCATCGCCCCAACCATAATCAATACAAAGGTTAGTGTTGGAATACTTATTCAGTTTAATACGCAAGCCTATTCCTTTACCTATATGAATAGCTTCAAATTTATTAGATGGATAATTAGGTACTGATTCACCATTGCAAAACACAACACCTCCAAGTAAGCCATTACGGAGAATATCAAATCTATCTTCCCCTTCCAGATATACTATGTCACTTCCCCTGAATCTTCCTTGTATAAAGCCTCTGCCCGTATTCGAATATTCATCCCATCCGGTGCTTGGAAGGTCAAAATAAGGCACATCACCTCCGTAAGTATATTCATTCCAACTCCAAAATGCCAATTCATTGCTTGGATATTTTGAAAGGGTAATATATTTCCTGAATTCTACAGCTACTTCCTGCCAGTTACTTGTGCTTCCTAAAGCTGTCAAATTATCCCGATAGGTTAAATCGGCATAAAATGCATCTTTGGGATTGTTGATATTTTCCCTACTATCGTATTTTAAACGTGCTACCCAACCTGAAGAAATAGTTTGTTTGGCCCCATATGTATATCGTATATACTGTCGGTCATCGTTACTCAAATTCTCAATATTATAATGGTCGTCGAAATTATACCCTCCCCCTACATATAAATTGTGGGCAATCGTATAAAGGGCTTCTTGCGAAATTTTAATATAGGAAAAGTCAACCGAATCAGACTGTGATAATAATCTTTTCCCGCCCAACCCATAGGTTAATGACGGATATTGATAAAAACGATAATCCCCTAATAGGTTAATCTTATTATTTGCCAGCCATATACTGCTAATAAGGGGAGCTATAAATTGTTGCTTAAGAGAATACAAAGGATTAAAGCTAATTACTGAAAGATTGGTGGTTTTAGGGTCATCTGTATAAAATGAAAAATTCGTGGCCAAAATAAAAGTTACCCCGTTGGAAAGTGAATATCCTACGGCCGGAAAAATGGAAACAAGTATTTTACCGGGTTTAAGGCTTTCACTATCTACAGGCTCTTTAGCACGCACCTTTATTACTTTCGTAATTTCGTCCATTACATCTTCCTGCTTATAGCGGGCACTGTCAAGCATTTTAACTTTCGAAACAGTATCTCTCATATATGATTTGGCTGACTGGCCTGTAATAGAGGCAGCAGTAACTAAATTCACTATGATTATTAGAATATAGGTTCTTACTCTAAAACTCTTATCACGTTTTCCTTTCCTCCTCAAAAATATCAAATAAAATTGGTAATGTTTGTGACTCACTAGCATTCATTGGACGATATTCAAAAATCAAACTTGCTTGCCAGCTACATGTAGATAGACAACAAAAAAGAGACAAGGTTTATACAGGAGTAAAAATTAACAGAGAGATACTCTCACTGTTTTAAAACACAAACACCCAAATTCAGAATTTAAATGAAATTTGAAATATAAAAGCACAGGATTCTTTCCCTATTGGATTAGAATAAAAGCCATTAAATAGGTTTAACTCAACCATTATAATTGGCAATAGCGTATTATCGATTTCTATTGCTTTTACTATCATATTGTTTTACTGTTCCGGTAATACCATAGTGATAGGTAGTCTCAGCTTTTAATTCTCCCGTTTCATAATATTCTTTTTCCACCCCGTCTTTCTTTCCAAACTTATACGGTATTTCCCAGTGGGGATTACCACTTGGATAATAAACTTTTTCAATTCCATTTTCAATATCATCGGTGTAAGAATTTTCCAATTCTACTTTCCCGTTTTTATAATAGTTCCTTTCAAGCCCATTCTTTTTGTTTTTCACATACAGAGTTTCACTCATTAAGCCACCATCTTCATAATAAGCTCTGACTAATCCATTTATAATATAATTGGAATATGGAGTTTCCTGTTCAATGTTTCCATTTTCATAGTATTCTTTTGATGTATCATTTTTGCTACCATTGATATAAAAGCTTTCTATGTGTATTTTACCATTTTCATAATATTCTTTTGAAATACCATTTTCACTACCATTGGAATATAGTATTTCATCCTTCAAATTTCCGTTATGGTAATATTCCTTTAAAACACCATTTATTATATCATTCCTGTATGGAATTTCTCCATTTAATGCACCATTTTGATCATAGGCTTTTTCAATTCCACTTCTTTTACCATCTATATAGGGTGTTTCGCTTTGCAATACGCCTTCCTCATTATATCTTTTTTCAATACCATTTTTTTCACCCTTCAAAAATGGAGATTCAATTCGTAATGTTCCGCTTTCATAATATAATTTCAATGTCCCATTTATTGTGTCATTTACATAGGACGTTTCACTTAACAGTGTATCGCTCTCATTATAGATTTTCACAACTCCATTTAATTTACCATTGGTATATGGAGATTCAAGCCTTATAGTTCCCGTCGTTTCATAATATTCTCTTTCTGATCCATTCTTTATGCCATGAGTATATAGTGTTTCGCGGCGTGGCATACCATTCTTATTATACTCCCACACTATCCCTTCGGGTTTACCTGATTTATAGTCAGTGATACGATAAAACAAAGCTGCATTAGTATCTTTAGTACTATTCCCTTCGCTATTAATATATTCAAGCCACCGTCCTTCCTTTACCCCGGCAATCATTTCATTTTTAGCCTCAGCCGGGGGTGGACATTGTTGTGCTATTGACGTAAAAACAATCAGGCAAAAGCTAATAGGTAAAAGCCAATTACTTTGTTTCATTCCCATTTTCATCGTAGTTATTTACATCACCACTTATTATATCATCTTTATATGGAGTTTCCTTTTTTAATTTACCATTCTCATAATAGTCCTTCTCTACCCCATTTCTTTTGTTACCCGAGCAGGGTATTTCTGACCTTACTATGCCGCTTTCGTAATAGACTTTCACTATCCCTTCTTTTAAATCATTCGTATAATAAGTCTCACTTTCTAATTTACCGTCCTTATAATATAACTTTCCCAATCCATTCTTCTTTCCGTCCATATAAGGGATTTCAGATTCTTTTGAACTATTTTCATAATATACAATAGCTATACCGTTTACCAAACTATCCTTATAAGGTATTATTTTCAGCAATTTCCCATTTTCAAAATACAATTTGCCAATACCATTTTTCTTTCCATCCACATATGGCATTACAGCAGCTAATTTATCATTTTTATAATAATACCGTTGTATTCCAATGGGCTTACCTTTCTTGTAAATAGTAAGCCGGTAATATTCAGCACTACTATTATTTGTTAAATTTCCTTTTATATCTATATTTTCAATCCACTTACCTGTCTTTATATTATGCTTTACTAAGTTTTTTGCTTCCGCTTTGTTTGTAAAACCGCTATCGGCTAAGGATTTTTGTCCGAAGGCTATACTCGCGAGCGATATTGAGATCAATAAAATCAAGTAACTCCTCATGCTTATCTATAACAAAATTTATTATGCTTTTAGTATAAGGTACTATTATCGCCAATACATCTTTAAATGTCCCCTGCAATTTTCATCTAGTAATTCTCTGGTTTTACCACCTGCTCCATAATAGTATGCCATATTAAAATCCTCACAAGCATTATCTTTAATTCCGGCTTTTAAATATGCGTAGCCTCTGCCTAAATATGCCTGTCCGCAATTAGCCTGCATATTAATAGCATTGGAAAAGTCTTCAATAGCCGGCTTATATTCTCCCAGAGAATCAAGCGCTGTTCCACGCAAATAATAAACCCAATAATAACTACTATCTGAATGTAGTGATACGCTAAAATCGTTCATGGCTCCTTCATAATCCTTCATTTTAAGCAAGTCGCACCCTCTGAAATAATAGGCGTCTGTATATGCTGAATCCAGTTGAATAACAGTACTATAATCGTTTATCGCTTTTATGGTATCATTAATAGCATCGTAGACTTGTGCTCTACTGAACCAGGCATCAGCATCATCCGGTGCCAAAGCTATGGCCCTGCTAAAATCATTAATAGCACCCTTGTAATCATCAAATACCATTTTAAGATGCCCACGATTATAAAGTGGATCGGGATAAGTAGTATCAGCCTTTGAGGCGGCTGTAAAGTCAAGCATGGCATTTTGGCCATCGCCTACCATATATTCGGAATTTCCACGGTTATTATAAGCCACAGCATAATTGGAATCAAGCCTGATAGCTTTAGTATATTCTTTTATAGAATGATAATAGTCTTCCGTACCGTACCACAAAACACCTAATTTAAAATGCAGTCTGGGATCGGAAGGAAACCATTTAATTAGTTTTTTAAAATCTTTACGGGCTCCGGAATAATCCTTTATCTGTTCTTTTGAAAGCCCTCGGTATGTGTAGGCAGATGTATCATGCTTATGTGCTTTTATTAGCGTATTACAAGCATCTATAGCTTTCAGAAAATCACCTTGATCATATAGCGAAATTGCGTTGGAATTATCTTGTGCAAAACCCGAATGGGCCAGGAAACATAAAAAATACGATATAAGTTGAATAAACCCGTTAACATATATCCCTTTCCTCATAGCTTATAGCGGCAACTTAACTGAATTTGTTCTTGTATTTTTTAGCTTGTTGCACATGAGCAAGATGATGGTTACAATGCCATGAATAAATAAAGATGAGCTGATTTAGGGTAACCTTTGTTTTATTTCCGGGATGAAAAAATGTTCTCTTTAGCTCATCATCGTTAAGCTCCGATAACAACATTACCCATCGCTTATGCAACCCTTCCAATAGTTGTATTGACCATTCAACAGGAGCACCCCCTGCATCATCGGTATTGGCCCACGCACTTTCATCGTATGGTTTTACAATGGGATTTTCTTCCGTAACGGCCAGTTTAGTTCGCACATATGCATTAATATGACTGTCGGCACAATGATGAATCAATTGCCTAATAGTCCAACCACCCAAACGGTGACGGTATTCCAGCATATCACCTTTTAATTTATCTACCTCTTTTTTAAGTTTAGCGGGAAAGTCTGCAATTACTTTTATTCTTGCTTGCACCTCTTTTTCCGAGATTTTTTTTGGCATTTTAAACTCCCCTGTAGGATATTTCAATGCTTTAATAGTTGCTTTCTTCATACGTTGGGAATAAGATGCAAATCTAAAACTAATTTCCAACATCTCCATAAACCTCTGCTTTTATGCTCGCTTCCCCGTTGTTCTATGTTGGTAAAGAGATAAAAGCAAAACAAGAAATGAGAACGCTAATAAAGCACTAAGATATTCACGCTCTTTTTATTATCTTTATACATGTAAATAAAATTCAGACATTTGTAATCTTATTTTCCATATTACCAAATGAAAAAATCGTTTAGCATTTCGCTTCTTTTATTATGTATTTGCAGCCTTTTATATAGCCAGGAAATGGCATATACAAGCCAGAATAAAAAAGCCATAAAATATTACGAGGACGCAACGAAATATTATGATGCAGGGCAAAATGAAAATGCCGTTGACCAACTAAAAAAAGCCCTTAAGGAAGATAGCCTGTTTTTGGAAGCCCATGGTATGCTTGGATATATTTATCACGATTTGGGCAATGATAGCCTTGCCATAGTCCATCTTTCCACAGTAATCAGGATTAATCCCGCATTTTTCCCAAATTTCTATTTTACCGTTGGAAGGCTTCAACTGGGACGGGGGGAATATGCGGAGGCAGAATATAATCTGGAACACTTCATGAATGTACCCGGAGGCGATAATGGCTTGCGCACAAGTGCCGAAGTTCTGCTGAAAGATTGCAAATTTTCGGTGGAAGCTATAAAGCACCCTGTTCCATTTAACCCTATGAATATAGGCCCTGCAATTAACACACCCATGTCGGAATATTTTCCAACCGTAACTGTAGATGGTTCCATGCTGATATTTACACGCCGCCTTCAAGCTGCCCAGGGAATGCAAGGAATGGAAGAGTATAATGAAGATTTATATGTCAGTTTTAAAGAGGATGCACAATGGACAAAAGCTATAAATATGGGTGCTCAAATAAACTCAGACTTTAATGAAGGTGCTTCTACTATTTCGGCCGATGGTAACGTACTTATTTTTACGTCTGACCGTCCGGGTGGATATGGCAGTTGCGACCTTTACTATGCATTTCGCGTTGGTAATGGATGGGGAAATCCAAAGAATATGGGGCCACCCGTGAATACCAAAAATTGGGAAACCCAACCCTGTCTTGCCCCGGATGGGAAATCTCTTTATTTTATCAGAGGAATTGAGACAGCCCATCAGATAAAAAATCAGGATATTTACGTAACCACTCTCGACGATTCAAGTCATTGGAGCATGCCGGTAATGTTGAGTGATACAATTAATTCACCCGGCAAACAAGAATGCCCTTTTATTGCAGCCGATAACCAAACTCTATATTTCTGTTCAGACGGGCTTCCTGGCTTAGGAGGAACTGACATATATATGTCCCGCAGGTTACCAAACGGCAGATGGGGGATACCAGTCGATTTAGGCTACCCTATAAATACGGCAAATGATGAAACAGGTATATTGGTTGACCCAAACGGCAAGGTGGCTTACTTTTCTTCCGACCGACCGGGCGGATATGGAGGCATGGATCTATATTCATTCTCTCTTCCCGATTCAATGCGTCCTGAACAAGTAACCTATATGAAGGGTAAAGTATATGATGCAAATACGCGGCAGCCCTTAATTGCCTATTTCACCTTAATTGACCTCGAATCCGGCAAGGTTGTTTCAGAATCAACATCTTCACCTCAAAATGGCACCTTTTTGGTTTGTTTGCCTGTAAATAAAAACTACGCCCTTAATGTGAGCAAAAAAGGATACCTATTTTATTCCGATAACTTTTCATTAAAAGATGTGAAAGCGACTTATGACCATCCTTTTTTGAAAAATGTTCCTTTGCAACCAATTGATACGGGTGCTTCCATTGTATTAAACAACATCTTTTTCCCGACAAACAAATATGATTTAAAACCGGAATCGGAAGTGGAGTTAGGTAAACTGATTTCATTCTTAAAAAATAATCCTACAGTCAAAATTCAATTAAGCGGTCACACTGATAATCAAGGAACCCCGCAAAGCAACATTCTTCTTTCAGAAAACAGGGCTAAATCGGTTTATAATTATCTTATAGCACATGGTGTTGATGCTGATAGATTAACCTTCAAAGGATATGGCCAAACCAGACCTGTTGCAACCAACGACACACCGGAAGGCAGGCAATTAAACCGAAGAACTGAAATGAAGATAACCGGAAAATAGACGGGAACATACACGTATAAAAGGAAATATCTGAAACATGTAAATAATTTTCATAGATTTGCCATACATTTAATAATTAATATTTGAACATATGATTACCAAGAAAACCTTAAAATCCTTAGCATTTTTAGCAGGAATTTCCCTTATCGGCTTCCATGCTTCCGCTCAGGCTGTAGATATGAAAGTATCACAGGACGAAACTGCCCGCATAAAGGCAAACGTAAGTGGGGTTACAACTGACCAAGAAAACAAAATTTTAACCGTTGAAGAAGATTATACAAAAGGTCTTGATGGTATTCGTACCTATACAGGTAATGATGATAAAGAGGTTATGAAGAAAGAAGTACGCGATACCAGAGATGGACAAATTAAAGCAATCCTGAGCGCTGACCAGTATGCACAATATGTGAAAATGGAAAATAATAGCAAATAAAATGTGGGAAAACTATCTCTAAATAAATCTGAGTATTCTCCCCTAAGGCCTATTAATAGTGTAAACTGATATTTTGTTTGTAAACTGAAACCCTACTTTGCTTAAAGCAACGTGGGGTTTTTAATTTAAAACATTATTAATTCAGTTAAAAGCAATTTTATATGGAAAATAGCAAATAAAAGCACTATCAATAGCCGGGAAATTAAGCGTTCCACATACTATCAGTATATTTTATGATAAAAGTCTTGTAAAACATATTTTGTTTCATTTACATTTGCACCCGAATTTAAAAACACATAAATATACCATGAGCAAAATAAAAGTAGCCATTAATGGTTTCGGCAGAATAGGCAGGGTAACCTTGCGGGCTTTATTACAAAGAAACAACATAGAAGTTGTTGCAATTAATGATATTACTGATAGTGCCACATTGGCGCATCTTTTTAAATACGACTCCATTCACGGTAAATTTAATGGAACTGTATCCATTGAAGGCGACGGTATTAAAATAAACGGGCAACATATTAAAATAACGGCAGAACGCGACCCTTCCAACCTCCCCTGGAAAGAATTGGGCGTTGATACGGTTATTGAATCAACCGGATTATTTATTGACAAGCCGAGCGCTGAAAAGCACATTGCAGCCGGAGCAAAAAAAGTCATTATTTCAGCCCCAGCTAAAGGAACGGATATTAAAACCATTGTTATTGGAATCAATGATAAAGACTTAAGCAAGTCCGATACCGTATTGTCAAATGCATCTTGCACCACCAATTGCGCTGCCCCCATGGCTAAAGTAATACATGAAAATTGGGGTATTGAAGTCGGATTTATGACCACCGTACATGCCTATACAAGCGATCAACGCCTGCATGATGCTCCGCATAAAGACATGCGCAGGGCAAGAGCTGCAGCCCTTTCTATGGTTCCCACCTCCACCGGAGCTGCAAAAGCCATTGCGCTGGTATTTCCTGAACTGAAAGGCAAACTTTCGGGCGATTCCATTCGGGTACCTGTGCCTGATGGCTCTATTACCGATTTCAGCTTTATTGTGAAGAAGCCTACTACGGTTGCGGAGATTAATGCCGCATTTAAAAAAGTATCAGAAGGCGCCTTAAAAGGCATACTGGAGTATTCGGAAGAACCCCTGGTTTCGGCTGACATTGTAGGTAACACCCACTCATGTGTTTTCGATTCAGGCTTAACGGCCGTAATTGGTAATCTGGTTAAGATCAGCGGCTGGTATGATAATGAAACCGGCTACTCTAACCGCCTGGTTGACTTAATTGAAAAAATAGGCAACTAAGCTTATACTTAATAACCCTTTTAGAAACCCCGTCTCAATTAGGTGAGACGGGGTTTCTTATTTGTGTCAAACCTTATTAACATCCGGCCATTAAAAACTACCTTATACAATACCTCCAACTTTTGATAGGATTTAGTTACTTTGTAAAGATGAGTAGTCTATCGAAACAGGTTTATGTATTTTTTTGGGCATTAGGCGCTTCCTTTTTGCTGGATGCATGCCATTCCAGCAAAAAGGTAACTAAGTCGTCCACTACTTCGCATACTACGGAAACCACCTATACTCCGACACAGGAAGGTTCCCATGGCAATAATAATTCCAATCCGGGTAAAAACCACCCCGCCAATAATGAACCACCACCTAAAAGGAACACTATTGCCATTACCTATGCTGAGAAATTGGGCGTTTCAAAGAACGATATAACTAATTATCAACTCTATAATTTTATTGATTCATGGTATGGTACCCCCTACAAGTATGCAGGAAGAACAAAATCAGGGGTTGATTGTTCTGACTTTGTTTCCCTACTTCTGCAAAGCGTTTACAACCTGCCTATTTCGGGAGCCGTTACCGACCTTTACAGGCAATGCAAACCTATAAAGCCCTCTCAGTTAAGGGAAGGAGACTTGGTTTTTTTTAAAATAAATAAGAAATCGCTTTCCCATGTGGGTGTTTACCTGCAAAACAACAAGTTTGTGCATGCAAGCGTACACTCCGGAGTGGTGATAGATGATTTAGGCGAGGATTACTACAAAAAGTATTTCCGGGCATCCGGAAGAGTTCTCAGATAGTTATTACTGTTCAATTATCTTCCCTATAGCGGAGTTATATTTTTCTTCTAACGCTCCTAATCCACCATAAGATTCTCCATCTATAATCATCTCATTACCATCAACTACTCCAAGACAGCTGAATTCAGCACTTGAAGCAAGCAGTAAGTCAGTAAAGGCATCCTCATTCTCCGGTTTAACGGTAACCACTATCCTCGACTGACCTTCCCCAAAAAGGAAGGCATCTTTACGTATACTGCTGTCCGTATCAATGTCGAAACCAAGCTTACCTGCCATAGCCGATTCGGCAAGAGTTATAAATAATCCTCCATCGGAGCAATCGTGCGCCGATTCAATAAGTCCTTTTTGTATCAAATCCTTTACGGCAGACTGTACATCAAATTCTTCCTGCAAGTCAAAATGCGGAGCCGGCGAAGCCTTGACCTTATGCCAGGAGTATAGGTATTCCGACGAACTGATATCATTCCGGCATTCTCCAATCAAATAAATCAAATCCCCCTCCTTTTTGAAATCAAGCGTCATTATTTTGTTCTTATCATGCACTATTCCCAGCATTCCAATTACAGGAGTCGGGAACACAGGGCCCTCATAGGATGATTGGTTATAGAAGCTCACATTTCCACCCGTCACCGGGGTGCTGAATTTGGTACAAGCCTCGCCAATGCCCTTTATAGCCTCAACAAACTGCCAATACACTTCGGGATTATAAGGATTGCCAAAATTGAGGCAATTGGTAATAGCCACCGGATCTCCACCGGAGCAGGTAATATTGCGGGCTGCTTCCGAAACCGCTATAGCACCCCCTTTTTTCGGGTCAGCATACACATAGCGTGAGTTGCAATCTACTTTCAAAGCAAGGGCTGAATCGGTCTTTTTAACATTGACAATGGCAGCATCCGAGGGCTTATTGGTACTCATATTGACGGTTCCAACCATAGAGTCATATTGTTCATATACCCATTTTTTAGAAGCTATATTGGGATGCGTGAGCAGAAAATTAGCCACTTCTATGTAATTATCAGGCTCATCCGTGCTTTCTATAGTAAATTTCTGGAACTCTTTATAGTAAGCAGGTTCTTTAAATTCTCTTTTATAGACAGGCGCTCCGCCACCCAATACAAGGGTTTCAGAAGGTACATCGGCCACTAAATCATCGCCTACGTAATATTTCAGACGGTCGCCGGAAGTCACTTCCCCTATCACCGCATAATGCAGATCCCATTTTTCAAGCACATTTTCCACTTCCTTTTCACGTCCTTTCTTAACAATCACGAGCATACGCTCTTGGGATTCGGAAAGCAATATTTCAAAAGGCTGCATGTTCTGCTGGCGCAAGGGCACTTTATCCAGGTGGATAATCATGCCGCTTTTGCCTTTAGCCGACATTTCAGAGGTGGAGCAGGTAATTCCTGCCGCACCCATATCCTGCATGCCTACAACAGCTCCTGTTTTAATAATCTCTAAAGAAGCTTCCAATAACAGTTTTTCCTGGAATGGATCTCCCACCTGCACCGAAGGCAAAGACTCAGCCGAATCTTTCGTTATATCGGCAGAAGCGAATGTGGCCCCATGTATGCCATCTTTACCGGTACTGGAACCGATAATGTATACCGGATTCCCCACTCCTTCCGAAGTGGCAGAAACCGATTCGCCTATCTTTAAAATCCCAACAGACATAGCATTTACAAGGGGATTCACGTTATAACATTCATCAAAAAACACTTCTCCCCCAACGGTAGGAACCCCGAAAGCATTGCCATAATCGCCTATGCCTTTTACCACGCCTTTTACCAGCCATTTAGTTTTATCGCTGTTAATATTCCCGAAACGCAATGAATTCAACTGGGCTATTGGCCTAGCACCCATAGTAAATATGTCGCGGTTTATGCCGCCTACTCCCGTTGCAGCCCCTTGGTATGGTTCCAATGCGGAGGGGTGGTTATGCGATTCTATTTTAAAAGCGCAGGCATACCCGTTGCCAATATCTATCAGTCCGGCGTTTTCCTCCCCGGCTTTGGCAAGCAGGCCTTTTCCCTCCCGGGGAAGGGTTTTGATATAGAAAATAGAGTTTTTATAGGAACAATGTTCACTCCACATAACGGAGTAAATGCTCAATTCAGTAAAGTTGGGAGTTCTGCCGAGAATACCAATGATATTCCCGAATTCCTCTTCCGATAATCCGAGTTTTTTGGCTGTTTCCGCTGTAACTTTAGGCTCTTTTATAGTGGCTTCCATATCATTATTTAATGTGGTACAAAGATAGGGTATGCAATGATAAGTACATGTTACAAAATCCTGAACTTACCCGTTTCTTTGCTTTTTTTATTAACAGTGCATTGCGCTAAATGCCCGGTTTTTGTGTGCCATTTTGTGAGCTATATGTCACTATATGTCACACTTTTTGCGGTTTTACATTTTCAAAAAATGGGGCTTTACTAATTGGCTATCAATGAGTAGTGAAATAAATTCATCTTTACAGTATGCTTGTGTGTGTGGCAAATGCGTGGCAAATTAAACTGTTAAACAGTCCTAGGTTAAGGTCATTGACTTTTTAGAAAGATGCCAACATTTTATTAGTGGCTTATCACCAGCTTACCACTTCCAACCAAGTCTCCGCTTTCTTCAATTACCCTGTAAAAATAAACCCCGCTTGGTTGACCGGTTAAGTTAATGATATTATTACTTTGGTCTTGTGGCATGGTTTCTGAATATAGCATCTCTCCTAAAATATTGTAAATTTCAACTTTACAAGCTGTATTTACATTTGATAAGGATAAAGTAAAAGAACCATTGTTTGGATTGGGATAAACGTTTACTGAGCCATTTTTTACATTTAACCCACTTAACCCCAACCCAACCTCTTTAAAGCTAAAAATAACACCTCCATTATCAGTTCCTCCCATATTTGTCATTCCATACAATATATTTCCCGAACGTGTTAATGAACCAAATGGATATTGACCATTTGTTCCATTGAAATCAAACATGTCCTTAAAGCTGTTTCCATTGGTATCTATAGAAAATATATTACCGTAGCCAAATGCTCCTCCTTCGAATGTCATTCCGTACAATATACCTCCATCAATAATTAATGAACTAGGGTACTTACCTGTAGTTTCGTCAAAATTAAATAATACCTTATATCCGCTTCCATTCGTATCAATGGAGAATGCACAACCGGAATCATGTGTACCACCATATGTTGTTGCTCCAAATAATTTGTTTCCAAAAAGTGTTAAGTATCCTTCAGGTAGTCCACCATTTGCACCATTAAAATCATGTATTTTTTTGTATCCGGTTCCATTTGTATCAATGGAAAAAATACAACCACTGTCATATCCCCCCCCTCCACTTGTCGTTCCATAAAACTTATTTCCTACTAAGGTTAAGTCGTTCATTGGACCTCCACCATTTGTATTATTGAAATCAAACACGTCCTTATAATTGCTTCCATTTGTATCTATGGAAAATATGCACCCGGCACTATTTGCCCCTCCTCCATTTGTAGCCCCATATAACTTGTTTCCCAAAATAAACAACGAACCATAGGGATAGTGTGCCGAATTGAAATTAAAGAGGTTCTTAAACCCATTGCCGTTCGTGTCAATGCTGAAAATACTACCGAAGTCGTATGTGCCTCCAAAAACTGTCATGCCATAAAGTTTGCCCCCCGAAAGGGTTAAATTACCTCTAGGATTTACACCATTTGCTCCGGTAAAATCAAATAGGTCCTTACAACCATTACCATTCGTATCTATAGAGAAAATATTACCATTGCTTGTTGATCCTCCATAATATGTCATACCATAAAACTTATTGCCTACAAGTGTTAGTGAGCCCTCTGGCTCTGCACCGTTTGCACCGTTGAAATTTAGCAGAACGGCATATTGTGCGTTACTTATAGTTATTCCTAAACAAAGTAAAGCAAAACTTAATAAAAAACACCTTTTCATCCCGTAAATATAGTAAACTTCGCTTATCTCTCATCTCTTATAGCTTATATCTATTTTACCTACTTTTGAGAAATAAAGCCCTGCTGCATGTCCGATTTGCTTTTTTGCGCCTTTTATGTTCTGCTTTTCTCCGCTATTATTATGCGGAGCAAATGGTTCAGCGCAGGCGGGCTTGGCAACAGATATTTCCTTGGGGTTTTTTATCTTAAACTATTGTTCGGGGTTGTGTTGTGGTATATCTATGCACATATATACAAAAACCGCATCAGCAGTGATGTTTTTAAGTATTACGACGATTCCAAAATCATATTCGCCACCCTGCACAGCAGCGTAAAAGACTACCTCACCCTAATTACCGGCATAGGCGATTCGGGCAACTATTACCAGGATATTTATCATTCCATGAACAGCTGGGGCAATGGTTATGGAACCACTTTATACAGCAACAGCCATTTTATCATCCGCATAAATGCCCTTTTCATGCTGCTTTCACACGGGCATTACGGGGTGCATGTGGTTTTTATGTGTTTCATCTCTCTTGCAGGGCTTACTCTTATTTACAAGGCTTTTGTACCCTTTCTGCAAGATAAAAGTAAAATGCTTTTTGTTGCCATTTTTCTTTTCCCTTCTGTACTATTATGGAGTTCCGGCATACTAAAGGAAGGCTTTGTTTGGCTTGGCCTGGGACTATGCATTTACTATTTCTTTCAACTCATTTATAGCCCTCCAAACAAAACCGCATACCTCATATCTTATAGCTTATATCTCCTCATTGGCACCATTCTTCTCTATGAATCCAAAGCCTACGTTTTGCTTTGCATACTTCCCTGCTTTGTGGCGCAATTCTTCATTAAAAAAACCAAGTTTTGCGAAGCGCATCCCCTGCTGACATATGTTTCAGTCCTGGTGTTTTACGCGGCAGGCTCCACTTTACCGCATTCATTATTCCACAATGGAGGGCCATTTATTATGATCTCTGACAAACAAACCGATTTCAACCGCATAAGCCGGGGAGGAATTTATCTCACCAAAATCAAAGACCCTTCACAATATGTACTTATCCCTGTCAGTGATTCCTCAAATGTTGTTCCTCTAAACCCTAACGCTGACAGCCTTCTTCATAAAAAAGGCATACAATACCTGGTGAGCAATGCTTTTTGCTACCATGAGACTAAAACCGGAAATAAAGTCCCCTATATGTTAAAGAAAGGCACCGCCTATACCGGCTTCACCTTTAACAAAAACGACACCGTCCATTTAACGGCTAACGACAGTACCGCTTATTGCGTAATCGTTTTTATCGAACCCGCCAAAAGCCGGATATTTATTATACCTATTCGACCGAATTTAACCAGCTTGTTAACAAACATACCCGAGGCGCTTAAAATATCGATGCTCCTGCCCTACCCCTGGGATGTTCATTCGGCTATGACTGCCATTTATTGCGCAGAAAATATGTTGGTATTGCTGCTGCTCTTCTTTGCTTTGCTTTTTATTAAAAAGCCCGTGCATATCGATTTAATACTTTTCTGCCTTACCTATTGCCTTATGATGCTTATACTGATTGGTTTAGTAACCCCTATTTTAGGAGGGATTGAACGGTATAAGTCGGTGGTAATTCCTTTTATGTTTATTTTGCTTTTGCTTGTTACCGATCAGGATAAAATAGTGCGTACATTTAAACTAAAGAAATAGTTGAGACTGCTTCGTTCCTCGCAGTTACGTAAAGCTGCCAAATCGTCATTGCGAGGAACGAAGCAATCTCTTTACATATAGAATAGATACAGATGCCGGGAATTTCAGGAAAATTATTTCAAAAGAAATCACAGGAGCAAATCCTTGCCCAGCTTGAAGAGGATAAGCATGGCAACCACCTGAACAGGGTGCTTTCCGTACGAGACCTGACTGCCCTCGGTATTGCCGCCATTATTGGGGCCGGGATTTTTTCAACCGTTGGCAAAGCTTGTTTCTACGGGGGGCCGGGGGTTATATTCCTCTTTATAATTACGGCGGTTGTCTGCGCTTTTTCAGCCTTATGCTACGCCGAGTTTGCCTCCCGTGTGCCCATTTCGGGCAGCGCGTATACATACTCCTATGTAGCCTTTGGTGAAATTATAGCCTGGATAATAGGGTGGGATCTGATTATGGAATATGCCATTGGAAACATAGTGGTGGCCAATTCCTGGTCGAGCAACTTTACCAGCTTTTTAGATAAGATGAATGCAGGTATACATCTGCGTTTCCCAAATACCGCCATCAATCTCCATATTCCCGATTATTTGGCCAATAGCTTCCGCCAAATATATTTGGGGCATAATTCATTTATAGAACTTACTGCCAAACATTTGCCCATTCCGGCCGATGTGGCAGGTATGAATACCCTTTGGAACTCCGCGCCCCATGTAGGCTCTATTCCATTTATCATCAATCTGCCGGCATTGGTAGTAACCTTCTTTATCACCTGGCTTGTATTTGTCGGCATTCGCGAATCGCGCACATCCAGCAACCTGATGGTGGCCTTTAAGCTTATTGTTATTATGCTGGTAATAGCCATTGGTTTCTTTTATGTCAACACCGCTAATTGGACACCTTTCGTACCCAATGGTTTTGGCGGGGTTATGCGAGGGGTTTCAGATGTATTCTTTGCCTATATTGGCTTTGATGCCATATCTACCACCGCCGAGGAATGTAAAGACCCGCAACGCGACCTGCCACGGGGAATGATGTATTCACTCATAATCTGTACCGTATTATATATACTGATTGCCTTGGTGCTTACAGGAATGGTAAACTACACCCACCTGAAGGTAGGCGATTTTCTGGCAGACGCTTTTCATCAAAATGGCTTGAACTGGTTAAGCGGAATTATTGCCTTGAGCGCCGTAATAGCTACTACCAGCGTATTATTGGTATTCCAGCTTGGGCAGCCCAGGATATGGATGAGCATGAGCCGTGATGGTTTATTGCCTAAGCGTTTTTCAAAATTGCATCCGAAATACCATACTCCCGGTTTCGCTACTATAATTACAGGATTAATGGTCGGCATACCTGCATTATTTCTTGATTCGGACTTAGTGACCGACCTTACCAGCATTGGCACTTTATTTGCATTCGCACTGGTATGCGGAGGGATCCTTCTATTACCCCGTACAGAAAAAGAAAAGGGTAAATTCCGGGTTCCTTTTGTTAATGGTAAATACTGGGTTGGGCTATTAATACTTGTAGTTGCGGGTTGTGCATTCTATTTTAATAAAGATAAATGCCATGATTTCCTTCACTCCCGCTCCTTAAAACCCGCCGATGAATTAGTAAGTTCCCTACAACCCAATGAAATAGGTAGCCTTACTTCACTGGCTTACAAAACAAACAGGGCTTCCACTCCATCCATTACTAAGGATTCTTTAACTAATTACCTGTTAAAAATGGATGATGAGCAATATTCAGCCATTGCTAGGAACCTAACCATACCTGAAACAGAAAAGTTCAACAGCGGCTGGAATGTCTTTACCGACAATATCACCTTTTGGATTTTTATTCTGCTATCCATCATAATGACGATAGCAAGCTTTATCAAAAACCTGTCGCTTATCCCAGTTCTCGGGCTCCTCTCCTGCTTCTATTTGATAACGGAACTA
>Ga0302280_1000727_pt1 | contig 28838 bp, 28 predicted proteins | sample III_Fen_E1_1_FD_198771 | JGI IMG/M metagenome (GOLD analysis project Ga0302280, IMG submission 198771) | Peat permafrost microbial communities from Stordalen Mire near Abisko, Sweden - III_Fen_E1_1 | ecosystem: Environmental > Terrestrial > Soil > Wetlands > Permafrost | place: Sweden: Abisko... | reverse complement strand
TCCCGTTCCATATATTGTAGGGGTGTTAATACCAGTTACTGATAATAAACCGTCCCCACGCAAAGCAGCTACAGGGTAAGCTCCTGTCCATCCATCACTGCCAGTACCTGATGCATAACACTCAAAAAAATTAAATGCTACATCTGGTGGGCTACCAGCACCGCCATAAGGAACAGCAGTTATCATGCGAAGTTGAGTCCCAGTGTAATTGGTATTTCCTTCGTATAAAGTCAATCCAGCATTACTTGTAGAGTTATCTGTGATCCAAACTTTACTGAATGGATTAGTTCCAGAATTATAAGCCGCTGTAGGGGTGATGGTATTCCCTATCATTACTCCACTTACATGCGTTGACCCCACGGCATAAACTTGAAATTGTTCTAAACCATTTGCCATTACCATCAAAGGACTGTGGTAAGAATGGGCTGCTGGTGAAGCTGAAAAATTTGTAGCTATACAGACATTATAAGATGTATCTGTGCTAGATGTGGCGTTATCTGTAAATGTAAATACACCGCCGCCGTAAGCAACTGGAGAAGCTCCAAAATCCCCAGCTGTAATTGCGCTGAGATCAGTACCGGTAGTAATAGACATATTCCCGGTTGGGTTTGTCATACCACTCCAAGGTAACGAACTAGCAGCGCCTGGTGCTGCCCAAACCGGTAATCCTCCAGATACAGTTAGGACTTGGTTTGTTGAACCAATTGGTAATCTAGATGGGGCTGGGGTACTACTTTCAAAAATAATATCCCCAGCTGTAGTCATAGGGTTGGCAAATCCAGCAGGGTTATTCTCCCAAGCTGGTAATCCACCTACTACAGTTAGAACTTGACCAGTTGATCCAATTGGTAATCTAGATGGGGCTGGAGTAGCGTTTTCGAAAATAACGTCTCCAGATGTAGTCATGGGATTAGCAAATCCAGCGGGATTATTTGCCCAAGTTGGATAACCTGATGAACCTACTGTTAATACTTGATTCAATGTTCCAGTTGCACTTAGGCTATCAGTGAGATAATCAGTGATTTTTATATTTTGGAAAGTAGCCGTTCCACTAAAAGTTGGACCAGCAGTTAAAGCAAGGCCAGACAAAGCTTGTGTAGAATTTTGTACGTTTCCGTTACCATCCGTAGTTACAACAAATCCTGAACTTGCACCAGCAATAGATCCTGCATCTGTTACAGCAACGGTTTTACTATTTGTACTAGACCCCGTAACAGTGATTGTTCCTGATGTTGTAAACGATCCCGTAGCGATTCCACCACCACTAACAGAAGTTACCGTTCCGCTTCCAGCATTGATCCATTTAACTCCCGTGCCTCCCGTAGTACTCAATACTTGAGTTCCACTACCGACAGATCCTGTACCATCTGTGAGCGTACCGCTAACTTTTAAATTAGTTACAAAAGTTGCTGTTCCTGTAAAAGTTGGTCCGGCCAAAGGTGCATAAGAAGTTGCTACAAATGCTGTAGTAGCAATTTTTGTAGAACTATCTCCCGCGGTTGGAGTAGTAGCAACAGCCGTACCAGTAGGTAAAGAGACGGCGGCTGTAAGATTAGCAGCGGTACCTGTTGTATTTTGATTTAATAATGGTACTTGTCCAGTACTAATTGAACCTGATATTTGTGCGAAGCTATAGTCTCCAGTTTGAGCTATTACAGTACCCGTACGACTAAATACTGAAACAACAGCAGATGTAAGACCAGATACAGCGTTGGCGACAAAAGCTGTCGTAGCTAAATTATTTGTATTATTTCCTGGCAGTTGAGTAACGGCTTGGACTCCGTTAGGTAAGAGAGGAGTTCCACTTAAATTGCTCGCTGTTATAGCTGTATTGGCTGTACCAGCATTACCACTAATACTAATTGCATACGTAGCGTTCGGAAGTACTACAGTACCGGTAAAAGTAGCATTAGATAAAAGAGCATAAAGGCTTAAATTAGGAGCACCAGAAACTTGGGAATAAGGAACTGTACCTGTGATAGTACCAGCTGTTGAAGCTGAATTTGCCGTAGCGGCATTGCCGCTGATGTTTATTCCATAAGTCGCATTTGGCAAAGTTACTGTACCAGTGAATGTTGGGTTTGCTAGAGGAGCCAGTAAAGCAAGGGCAGAAGTTAAACCCGTAACTTGCGCTTGTGTTACCGTACCTGAATACGATCCAGCTGTAGTGGCTGTAGCGGCGTTGCCACTGATACTAATCGCATATGTAGCATTCGGAAGTACTACAGTACCGGTAAATGTGGGAGAATTCTTCGGAGCTAAAAGTGCTTCCGCAGCTGTCGCTCTAGATGTTTCAGTTCCAACAGCAGTTGAAATAGCAGCGTTACGATTTGTAACTTCTGTACTTATAGCAGTTACAATTGATGCTGTAGCAAAGTTTTGAGCGTTTGTCTGAGCGGTAGTCGCTGCCCCAGCTTGATCTGCACCCACCATTGCATAAGTGATACCGCTGACGGTACCCGTGAATGTCGGAGCATTTATAGGAGCTAAAAGCGCTAAAGCGGAAGTTAAACCCGTGACCTGAGCTTGGGGAATAGTGCCAGAAAAAGACCCAGCCGTGGTAGCTGTAGCGGCATTACCGCTGATGCTAATTGCATATGTACCTCCTGGTAATGTAACCGTACCAGTGAAAGTAGGATTATTTTTTGGGGCTAAAAGTGCTTCCGCGGCTTCTGCTCTGGAGGTTTCTGCACCGATTGCGGTAGTAACATTTACTGTAAGAGCTACATCTAAAACAGATACTCCAGAGTCTTGTATATTTCCCAAACCATCCGCTATAATAATATCATTAGCGTTAGCCGTTGTTACATTCGTAGTTGCAGTTGCCGCTGTAAATGTACTACCAGAGCCAAGTACTTGAATTGCACCTGAAGCTGTTACGGAACCTGTAGCGATACCCGAACCAAATACATTACTAACTGTACCAGTGCCTGTTACTGTCTGCCAATTAAGTATACCCGTTCCATCTGTTGTAAGAATTTGACCGCTGGAACCAGGCGTAGAAGGAAGAGTAAGAGTGTAACTTGTTGTAATCTCTACCCCAGAAATTGCAACCGTATTTCCAGTTAGTCCATAGAGGGTGACTTGCCCAGCTACAGATACACCACCGAGACTTAAAGATCCACCATTAATTATAGCGTAAATTGTTCCATCTATTGTGGAGCCCGTGGTGGCGTAATAAGCTAATTGTCCGGTTAAACCTTCATCAACTGTACCTCCAGCCCCACCGCCAGAACCCCCACTGCCCCAACCCAAAGTTATCGCACTTCCATTAACACTGGTTGCTATTAGTGCTTGATTAGATGCTGGAATGGAATTAGGTAAATTAAGAGTGATATCCCCACCGATACTTTGTGCCTGAACCGCTACTTGTCCAGCGATAGACCCAAGAAAAGTGAGTTGACCGTTAATGATCGTATTTTTTGACATTACAAACTCCGAACAAGGACCTGAATTAGACTAGAACTAGCTAAAAACTGCACTTGTCCGTTAGCTTGAGTAAAAACAGAGGACGGAAGAACAAGAAATTCCGTAAATCCCCCATTCGGAACTATATAATTGGTAAAATTTGCCGTTCGTCCGGTACAGGCATCAGGAGCGGATATGACACTGATGGTTGACAGTCCATTATAAACAGCCCAATAAGCGGCATTAGGAGGCTGCTGTACGGAAGTTGTAGGTCCGCTGGATGCAACAGCTATATAGGCACTGGAAGGGCTTCCACCGCCATTTACCACCATACCAAAAGTGTAGTTTACTGTGTTGCTCCAAGCTGGAGCCAAAGCAACAGATGAGCAATAAAAAGTCATAAGATCTCGCCCAGTTGCTGTGAAATAATTACCGTTGAGTGGATCAGCGGCTACAAAAGATGGATTGTATTGAGTTCCCGAGGCAAAGCCTGTCGGTTGTAGCGGTACCGCTGGAAGATCTGTGATTGGAGTCATTACCATGATATTTCCCCCGTAAGGCCATAAAGCCCTCTATCTCTAGATTTTGGTAGATGGTTTTTGAGAAAGATAGTAAATTTTCGGTTTTAATTGAAATTTATACGGTTAGAAAAGATTCCAGTAATTTTGGTTCTTTTTAAAATATTTATCAGAACGCCAGGTAAGAAAGAACACTTTTAGGGAGAGCCATACAACTCCCCATATGCCTATTTTAATATACCGTCGATTCGTGGTTTCAATTCGCCCCTGTATTACAGAAAAATGGTCACCATCTACCCGCTTAGATAGCTCATAATCTTCACCGTAAAGAGCTTCTTCATCAAATCCCCCCAAAAAAATAAAAGTACGGGTTCGCCATAACATAAACATACCGGTAGCAAAAGGCACTCCTATCCACTTTGACACTCGTTGACACCAGTTCGATAAAGAATACAGAATTTTATCTCGTTTTCTACCAGTGGGGCAAGCTACATTTGTTGTTATTAAATCCATATCATCAAGCCGCATTCTTAGTAATGCTTTTTCAAGTAAATATTTATCCGCTAAATAAACATCTGCATCAAGAAAAAGAATGAATTCAGTTTCTGCTCGTTTCGCCCCAGCGTTTCTACCAATCGATGGCATACCACCTGGAATTACTTCAAAACTTCGCAAATTATATTTTGCAGCTGCGGAACGAGCTACATTAATGGTTGCATCTGTGGAGTTGGCGTCAGCTAAATAAATTTTAACGTTGGATATTTTATAATAAGTCTGGGATCCCAAAGAACGGAGGAGATTAGCTATATGTTTTTCTTCATTTTTCGCTGGAATGACTATGGTTAATTCTATGTTCATGCAGTTTTACTCCATCTTCCCCCAAAGTTATATAAGTACCAAATTCTCCCACCCAGCTCCCACAATTCCAATACTCAACATTTCCTTTAACTACATGAGTTGCTTGATGTGTGTGACCACAAAAAACAAATTGGGATGCTGATCTCGTGCCAAAACGCAGCGCTCCCGCAGCTACTTTACTATCTAATCTTTCCCAGTGAGTATGAAACTTATCCATTAATTTTGGTAACCATTTTTTGAAAATATAGATTTCTTGCGCCCACAAATATATAGGGGTAAAAATACGACCTAATACTGGAGTTCCCTGCGCCCACAAATTGTCATATTGATGACCATGAACAGCGATACATTTTTTGTTTTCCCAAGACCATTCATATTCTTTACATACCTGTATTCCCAACATATGCTGCATAACTTCAGGAATACCGGCATCATGGTTTCCTTCCACCCATATTATTTCAATGTTACGTTTGGGGTTAGACAGTTTACGAATATAGCTGATAAGATTCCAGTGTTCGCTAGTAAGCCTGGAAAAATTGAGATCCTGAAAAATATCCCCCAATAAAATCAATCTTTTGAATGTGGTATTTTGAAGTAAATGAAGGAGATCGGCTGCAAGACTAACCGCGCAGCCTAAGTGTACATCCGAAACTAAAAGAGTATCATAATGCATTATGCCCCTAATTATGGGAACTATATACTCCTAAGTCCCTACTTTCGGTCCAGTTATGCCGTTCATCTCGTACCAGACAAATTCACCGTCATCGCCAACTGGAAAATGACCGCCACAGGTTGTGCAGAATGTGCCCGAGTAGAAAAATGGATCACGAGCATACGTCTCCGCAATGGACCGACTCATGGTCGTTATTTTTCCGCATTTCAGGTGCCGGTAGGCATCACGATATGGTCGGACAAAACCTTTGCTTCTCTCTTCCGGACTCAACACAACATACCCTTCCTGCATCCCATCAGCGCGAAGTTTCGTATGGCTACGATCTTCCGGTACAGGGGAACCATCCGTAAGGATTTGAGCACCGCGATCTACTGGGATTTTAGTGGCTTCCTGTCGGCGTTTTTCGATGGTCTCTTCCTCCGCACTATCTGCCTTTTGCCGGAGGAGAAACGCGAGAGCGCGGGCCTGCTGAGGCGAAAATATGATGTGCCCGACGCCATCCTTGTCTGGCTGCAAATCGGGGTGATTAACCACTACTTCACCGACCCCATTTGTGCCGACTTCTAAAGTATTTTTTGTGATATCAGAAGGCATGAAATTTCTTTGATGATTAATTTTTAGGGTTACTTGTTTCCCTTTACTAAAGGTTCTTCCGCTGATTTAGTATCCGAAAATGCCAAATTATCTACATTACAGTCAACAGTACTGGGCCAAGAGTTATCTTTTGAGATATCTTTACACTTATCTTTGATCTGTTTGATTTGCTCGTTAAGTACACTTTTTGCAGTTTGAGCGTCATTTTGGAATGACAACATTTGCTGTTGAGTGAGTTGAGCTTTCAATAGCATATTTTCAAGTTCTAATTGCTGCACATGATTAGGAACATATTTTGAAACACTATCAACTGGTTTGGAAGTTGGTTTTTGTGCTACACCAAAAATGGAAATTGAAAGCAATAATACTAAGAGTGATTTATACATGGAATCTCCTGATTTGCTAATACTGATACTTCTTCAAAAGCTTGGACAAATTTACCAATTAACATAGGAATTTGAGGTACTACGGCGTTTCCGAGGGCTTTAAATCTGTCCAACCCACCGGGAATCCCATGTGTTTCTCGCACAATTCCGGCGTAGGTGCTTGGTTCCGGCAGGCCATTTCCTGCATCCAATTCATCGAACCATCTTTTCCCTTCTTGCTCCGCTTCCGCCAACGCCCTGATCTTAGTTTGAAAAATCTTCCATCTGTTGGCCAAATTGTTTCCATTGCCATCACCGCTGTTGGAGTGGCAAAGAATCCACGCTCGATTGCGGCGATGCGAAGCCCCAACGCCCCAAGCTCCCAATACGATCGGCCAGCTGGTGTAATTTTCTTTTTCCATTTGACCGAGAATCTGGTCACCTTCTGTACTGAGTGCGCGAGGTACGTTCTCAATAAGCACCCAATCGGGTCTGAGTTCCCCGATAATGCGGGCGTATTCGTACCAAAGTCCGGATCGTTCGGTGGGATTATCTGGAGTTCCGAGTCCTGCTTTTTTTCCAGCTTGGGAAAGGTCGGTGCAGGGGAAACCTCCAGAGATGAGGTTAACTGGGGTAAGATTGTGTTTTCCAACAGTTTTGACATCTTGGAATTTTTGAATGTTAGGCCAATGCTTTTCTAAAACCTTATTACAAAATGGATTAATTTCTACTTGCCATTTGGTTTCAAAACCGGCCCATTCTAGACCCAGGTCAATTCCGCCGATTCCCGTAAAAAGACTGCCGTGCGTCAGACCCAAACCGTTTCCTCCGATTGTTTAATACTGACGATCGGACGCAAATAAAAAAGGTCGCCCGAGAGCGACCTTCACTTGGAGGAATTCTTGGAGAGTCACGGTTTGAATTCAGTGAGGACAGGAGTGGGAGGAACAATCATCTCCTTAATTTCTGCGATTACAGCAACTTGCTTAGTTCGAGCGTCTGAACACCTCAAAAGATTGTTAGCATCGTTAGCAGCTTCTTCCTTGGTTGTTCTTGCAATAACCGGGAGACTTTGAAATAAAGCGTAAGTAGTATCATCATACTCAGGTCTATTGCCAGTGTTCTTTATCAGTAACAACCCTATCCACATATATCTCACCTCAAGGGATTATACCCGTATTAATCTGTTTCTGTTACAAAATGCACGGAGTGGGTAGGCTAGCTTCCCAGGTGTCAAGTGGACTAACTAGTCAGTAACCAGGTCACCCGGCTACCCACCCACTCCTAGCTACAGCCGTTTAGCTCTACGCTAAACCCCAAGTGCTGTCCGCGTAACGCCTGATGATGCCCCTATTCGCTAGAACATATTGATCCCTGCGAAGTTGGTGCTGCCAAGCAAACTGAGTCGGACGACCCGTATCTAGTCGTTGATTTTTGGTAAGCTTCAAATTTCGACTCTTCGCCAAAGAATAAAGCTCTTCCGTAGTTTTTCTCTGCTTTGCTACAACCCTGACAATGAAAGGCTTAAAAGTTCCATCATCGGGTAAAATATTATTTTTCATTTTTTCTCCCGCCTGCTATTTGCAGGTACATTTGTAGTATATCACACCTTTTCAGGTAATACCAACTTCCGTCCGGTTACAAGCGACTGTTATTCCTTAGGAGCATTCTCCTTCTCCCTTCTATAGTAATCGAGATGAAGGCAAAGCAGGAAACCTACTCCCCAGTTAAAGAGGGCCAGTATTGCAAAATAACCTCTCCATGCGTCACTCCAAGACCCGCATAGTAATCCTATTCCGGAAACCCATAGGAATACGACTATAATTTGAATTCCGAAAAGCACCCATCTGCTCATTTTTAGCACCCCTTTGGAAGTAGACTCTGGACCTAACAAGTAATCGATTAGTGTATCAATCATTAATCATTACCAAGACCTCCCTGTTAACCAACAGGATTCCTCCCTTAAGCTCCTAGCACATATAAATTCTTGTCCTGTTTCTTTGTCATGCCACACTTCGAATTCATATAAATTTGTTCCAACTTCTCCATGATTTTCTGTGTAGATTTGTTCAAAACGAGGTCTTTGGTTACTGCCTGCTTTAACAGAAATAGCAGAAACAAAGAAAAAATATATTGCGATGCTAAATAAAGTTCCTACTATCATGGAAACCCAGGTCTTAATTTTCATCTTCATCATCTTCGATTGGATCGATATGGGTGTGCATCTCGGCTCCATCTCGCACGGGCCCAGGGGAATCAAAGCAGCCACAGGTGAATTCTGGACACCAAGTACAATGCAGGTCATGCCCACAGTTGTCGCACTTCAGGGAGGTCAGTCCTTCAGGCACCTCGATTCGTTGTCTCGCTGGCTTGAATCCAGAAACCTCAAGAGCCTCCGCAAGAGATATTTTTTTCACAGCGGATTTTACCTTACTTTTAGGTTTGGGCTTCGACTTGGGTTTATCGACAATCTCGGTCAACATCGCCAAAATTTCTTTCTGATGTTTTTTGGATATTTTGTAAATTTTAAACAGCTCTCCCAATGTGGGGAAAGGAGTGGTGATCAGAATTGGCTTTCTTTTTTTCATAATCAAAAAGATGTGTCCACGCTCAAGCCCCAGTACCTCAAAAGGGGCTCCGGAACATAGCGTGTATGTCTGTTTTCTATCACCCAGTCCCTCAGGGGCTTAGATGTGAAATATTCATCTGATGAGAGTTTCAATTCATCAACTTTTTTCTCAAAAGCTGTTGGTTGAATGCTCGTTGGCACACTATTCATTTTACCCCAATTAGAATTTACAGCTCTCGGCATATTCACTCCAGATGTTAATGGTACAGCAAAGCGTTAGAGAACGTTATGTACTTTAGCCGCTATGTACGAAGCGGGATCGGTTACAGCCGCCATGGCACGATCTTTCAACAAAGCGTGTATCACCCGGCGATAATCCGCTGATAAATTAGGCTTGTTATCCAAGATGTTTTGCAGGTGGTCACTGGTGCAGTCCTTCAACAGCACTGCGACGGCTGGTTGATTACCAGTGCTGCCCTTTGTTAGCCACACAGCCGCAGCTTTCGCTGCTTCGAGGCTGTTAACGGTGGTGTCGATAAGGTCAGGACGCTGATGATTTGGCGACTGAGCATCGATAACCTTAATGGTGTATGGATCGACTGGATTCAAAGCGCTGTTACCAAATGCTGTGATGCCAGCCAAAATACCTTTGATATTTTGTAAAAAATTCATATTGTTTCTCCTTTTTTAGTTTCCACTTTTGAACATGCTTGTCAAACAAAAAAATCTATTCAGAAAACTCAACCATGTAACGAATGTTAGTTTGTGAAGCTCTGAAAACAATTTGTTCGTCATTTATTACCCCAGACTGTCCGGGTTTTGCCCAGCAAGAATCAAAGCCAGGTTTTTTACCGTTACCTCCGCTGCGCGGAATGTATTCCTTGCCCATCGCAACATCCACTAAAAACATGTAACAAACTTTATCAATCCCCGTGCTCCACACCCCGCCTCGGGAATAATTCAAACTCTTAGTACTGTTCGCGGAAAAATACAAACCTGGGCCGTACATTGCCCCTGTAGTTTGTACTGTACTTAATTGATGCGGCAGTACGAAACCGCGCTTTAAAATTGAAAGCACATTGAACATACGGGTGCCGTGCCAGAGCAGCTTTACATTACCCACCTTCTCTCCGTCTGTTTTAAATGCGGTGGTCATGTGCGGAATCTCTACCTCATACACACGAGCGGGTTTGAGGCGAGATGATTCATGATTGCGGGTGCTACTGGATGAATACATTCGCGTGACCCGGTCTATTACCTTATCATCGGAGACCACAACGAGCTTCACATTGAATACAACTGGCTTCTCAACATCTGCCCCGTTGCCGTTGATGACGGCATCTTTAATACGCTGCTCGGCCAACTCTACGGATGCTTCCAATTGATCGAGTAGTTGAGTCTGTACTTGCAGGTTGATAAACGACTCGTACCAGCCCTTCCTGCGCCCCACATCTTGAGGTACTAGACGCAAATACTCGCCCAGCAAATCGGTAAACTTGGAATTTCCGGTGTCGGATTTGGTTACATAAGGAGCCATCCCATCGAGTAGGATACGAGCATTTTTAACTTGGTTGATAGTGACTACACCAAGCGCCGTGCTGACCAAACCTGTTTCAAGATCAATGTCCATCTTGCCGCCTGTGACGGTAATCAGTTCATGGCGATTTGCTTCCGCAAGCTTCTTAACGAGCGCGGAAGTTACAGGACAACCCCCAGATATTTCTTTCACCGCCAATTTTTTTACTTGTTCGTCAGTGATGGATTTAGCGGTTTTCGGTGTTGCCCCAGCTTCCATTACTTGGCATTCGGTGTATGGAGGACCATTTTTCTTTCCACGAAGTTTACTGTGTACTTTACTGGCAAGCCATTTCTCATCGTACATGCGAATTTGGAATTCGGGGTTCCCGCTGCCAACTCTCCCCCAAACGATTTTGAGGTCCCCGGTTTCACCGTTTTCGGTGATGGGTTGAGCGTAGCGTTCGTACTTCCAGAATTTATTGTTATTGGCGAGAGGGTCAACAGCCACATACATTTTAGATTCGAGAACAGCTACCATTTTGCTTCCCTCCATCACCAGTATACATTGAGAACACCAAAAATGTCTATTCATTTATCGGGTTGATTTAAAAGACTTTACAGGACTTTACACGCTCGGGTAGACAAAACTATTCCAAATGACAAGAGGCCAGATGAACACTAGCAAAAATAAAACCCATACATCATTACGAGTTTCCTCATGCCAACCAAGCCAAGTTTCCACGCAAAAAATAGCTGTGACAGCAACGCCAATTATGATGTACAAACAAAGCAAAAGTAACAAAAAATGATGGGGCATTTTCTATCCTTTAAAACGCCTCCCAGAAAAGACGGGGCCATACGAGTATAATTAAAGCAAAGAATATCACATAGTTACCCCAAACAGGAATATCTCCGAAAATATTATTTTCTTTTTCATAATTTTCTATTTCATATTTTAATTCCTGCCAGGAACCGTTTGCTATTTTGACTCCAGCTACACTTGCGATCATAATTCCCATACATATATACCATACAAAAATAAACATCCAAAAAAATATAATCACGATGTTTCCTCCATCGGAGTAGTACGCTTTTTATATGGGCGGCGTTGTTTAGGCACTGTTGATTTAGATGTGAAGCATTCTGCTAGTTGCTTCAATCGCGTACGAAGACGAGAGAATTCTTGTTCCGATACCCCAATATAAGCAGCGGCATCGCTCAAAGGTCCTGTGGCTTCCAAAGCTTCTATTGCTGGATAAACGATTGGATCAGTTTTCCGCACATAGCGTTTGAATTGATTCGTGAACAACCTATCATTATGTTGTTTGCGATTTTTCTCCGCTGACGCAGCTAGCACTGTAGAATGACTATGAATGAATTCATCATCTTTGCCCAGATAGTCCCATTCAGTATCGGTCGCCGCGGCAGCTCCAAATTGGACATTTCCAGAACGACAAACTGGATTCTTCAATCGTTTTGTTTGAATGGTATTGAATTTATTTGCGAGACAAAAATTGATGTAATAGCGGAATCGCTGCTCACTGGCTCCATATTGTTGAATGGGGTTAAAGGTTTCAATAACATCTCCGCAACCCTGTTCGCGTCCGTTAGCTCCAGGTAACCGATGCTTAGATACCAGGGGTAAGAATTTCATGTGAATAAGCAAATCTTGAGTCCAGTCTTCTACATCGTCATCGACTGCATAACGATTCAAACGCTTCTTGACCCATGCCATAACATATTTTGGAAATCGTTCGTAGAACTCATCAAAATTTTTAGGGACTATAAATCCATCATTTCCTACATAATGGCCGTCGGTTGTACGAGTGAATGGGTCACCTGTGTAATCTGCTGGATACCCATCCACAATAGTGGGGGGCTCAATTTTTGGCGGTGGCGGAGTTTCAACGATGGGGGACTTTTTTCTATCCGCTAACACTTGAACTTTTTCAGCGGCCTGTTTCTTCGCTAAATCCAATGCCTCGGTGTCTAAGACAAATTCATATTCTGTAGCGGATGTTTGAGATGCAATTTTGCCAACTATTTGATGCCCCCAAGGGACATCGCCTTGTAAGGATTTTTTACCGTTCCAAACAATAATAGGGGCCCCAATTAACGAGTCTCCTTCTTTTACCACTACGAAAGAAGGAATATTTAGTTTTTTCCATGGACGAAGATTTTTATAGATGGTGAATTCGGGTTCTACGGAAGGCTTAGGGCGTCTGGGACCGGTTAAGGTGTATACGTATGAAATTAAAGCGGCTTCTTCACGCAAATCGCCACTACACACCCATATTTTCGTGCTTGGATCAAGTAGACTGTAGACTTTAACGGCCTTTGGGGTTTCAAACATGTCTTTCCATTATACCACACTAGCATCAAATCTACCATCAGATTATTTTGCGTAGGCTGATTTAGTCTTAGGATTTTCCAGTTTAACCAGTAGCTCTTTTAGTTCCACCATATGTGGGCATTTTTGCCCCCCGTCGCATAATTCACATCCATCGTCAAAAATCTCTTGCAACTGGGTGATTGACCGTAGCCTCTGTCTTTCTGACAAGATCAGTTTAATCATACCATTCTCCCAAACATGCAAAAAGCATACCATTGAAGATTGGTTGTGTCAATATTTATATTTCTATGATTTTATCTGCTTGAGCATCTACTATGGCTTGGGCGGTTAAATGCTTTTGTAGGAGAGCTTGCTGTTCTTTTACCACAATATCTGTAGCCGTCGCATACGCGGCATCTCCAGCTTCTTTTGTCAAGGCAGCCAACCTATGCGCTAGCACAGAGGTAGATGTAGCGAATTGAACAGCTGTTTTCAACTGCTCTCCCATTGCGCTATTTGTTAAAACGTGAGTGGCTTCAGTTGTTTTTTTGATGCTAATAATAACTTTATCGCGTGCAGCAGCTCTTGTCGCTTGCCACGCCCCTATAGTAGCGATTCCCAGTAAGGCGAAAGTATTTACTGCATTTATAAAATTTTGATTGTTTAAAAGACTTGCGGCACCTTGCAAAATTACAAGGCTAGTTATCATTAAATATGTTGTTAAATGTCCGGTTACCATAATTCTCCTATTTACCTATAATAAAAACCTCTATTAAAGTTATTGCCAGGCCAATAAAACCAAGAACTGCAATGTTTATAGCTGCAACTACTCCCCAACTTTGTTTTATACCGGATGATGCCCCTTCAATTTTACTTTTAGCTTCTCGAAGATTTTCAATCTCTCTATACATCTCGTCAAATTTACTATCTCCGGAAATTGACGCCTTGAATTCACGAAGTGCTGCAATTTGATTCACTAGCTCTGTATGACGACCTTCAAATTCTTGTTTTGTAATAAAATATTGTTGTTGAGCCGTAACTCTATCAGATAAGGAGTTTTGGCGTTCATCATATTTTTCTTGTGTAACAAGTGCAACTTGCACTGCTTTCTCTTGTGATTGAAACCGTTGTTCATAGCGGCGATCCCGTTCATCTACAATGTCTCGTAAAGAGTTAATACGTCCAATATAATCATAAAATTCTTCCTGTATTATTTGAGTTTTATCCTTTGTTTTCTTAACCATAACAAACCCCTCCAAGTAACTCTATTTATGCACTCTGAAGTACAAATATTTTACCTTCGTCCTCTGCGGTGCCAAGGACTTATAGGATTGGTTCCTCCGAATATTCCGGAACGCTTTTCTGCGAATTTCATCTTCTCCATGACCCTCAAAGTCTGTAGAGGTACCCCATCCAAACTAAGTAAAGGAGTAGGGGCTTTATGCATTTGAGATTGCATTAACAAACTAAGTCCAGACGGATCCATATTAAGGTTGCCTTCTTCAATTAACCATCGCTGAGCTAAAAAAGCACACAACATCGCGGAATCTGCCATATCATCGTGCGCACCCTTTTCCACCGGTGCTTGTACACGAATTTGATATTTAGAGGCAACTTCCAATTCAACCATTTTCAATTCTTGTATAAATTTCGGTGCAAATGGGAAAGAGCACAATTTGTTTTCAATGTATCCACGTAGAGCATATGCCATTTGTGAGTTGATTGCTGGAGTTAAATTTACAAGTTCCATGTTATGAATTTGGTTCAATTCCAAAAGCTGAACTAATTGCTGACCGCCATGTTGATCGGTTGCTCCACTGAAGCAGGGTAATATTTGATTCATCTCTCGCAACCAAGCCAAAATATCTTCTAGTGGTAGCACTTGATGGCGAAGATATTTCTGTTCACCAAGACCATTTACAACCCCAGGCCATTCTCCCTCTTCTCCTACCATCATTCGATCAATATAGTCATAAACTAACTTGATACTTCCATGAGGTCCGCCTGGTTCTAAGTGGGCGATTGCAAGGGCGGAAGCATCATTCGTCATACCCAAATCAAACCCCCAAAAAAAATTGCGTCCAATGTTATCAAACCTGAAACGCATGATATTGGAACGAGCCGTATTCAAAATAGGTAGACCCTTTTCATCCCACTGTACATCCACGCACTCTTTAACCGCGGCTTCTGTTACATAGGATTCGGAAGATTCTAAGAATTTTCCACCGTACTCAGCTTTGAATGTAAGAGGATTTTTTTTATATGCTCCTTTTAATGTTTTAGGAAGAAGTTTGGGATTCATTTCCGCTGAAGGGCAATTCAAAGTGAATATACCAGAATTTATACCTTCATCCAAAGCATAGCGATGTAGTTCATACATTTTACCGATTTTTTTCAAGGGAGATGAAATAGCCAAAATCATACTATCTTGTATGCCTTCTTCCTCTTCTATTTCTTGCTCTTCTATTTCTTCTCCATCCTCCCGTGCAATGTTCTTTTTCTTTTTGTGATGAAAATCAATCGTTGCTGGAGTAGCAGCTGCATACATATCTTCTGATGTAGATCCTTTAGCGGAACGGAAGTGAGCGAACTCGTCCAGTGCCAAGAACACAGATGAAGGAGATCGTACCGCAGACGTAGTACATGAAAGACTGCTGACTGTAATAGTTGGATTGATATCTCGTTGGTGACGATCAGCCTCAGATACAAAAGATAAATCTTTGTTGTTGTTGTCTTTGAAATAAGGAGCGAACCAGCTTGCACGGTTTACTTGCTCTCTAAGTTTTTTGAATAAACGACCCGCGGCTGTTTCATCTTGTGCTAAGAATGTGAAGTCGATATTAGACCCACTTACCAAGCCAAAGTATTCTTGTGGACTACGCAGGTTCAATAACAAATATAATTTATAACATGCTATAGCCGCGCACAATTCACTTTTTCCCCCGCGTCTCCCACTGTAGATAACTGCTTCATTGAAGCCTTCTTCTGGAATATCTCGCCAATCATTTACATTGCCGCGTCCCTCATTAAATGTAATGTTGAGGTATTCTGCCTCAGTTACATCGGGTCTAATTTTTTTGTCTCGAAACACATCATACATCGGTACCATGCCCCACCCCGGAATTCTACTAGCCCAACCAGGAACATAGTCAAAAGGTACGCTATATATAGCTTTTACAATAACTCGTTGAACGGGACGCAATATAATACCAATGCCACTGGGTCCTTCGATGAACTCAATGGCATTCATTATTTTTGTGGGATCTTCAATACCAGCGGTGATAGATTGCCCAAAAATAGAATTTTGAGCTTCTTTACTGAATCTTTTACTTCTACTAATCGGATTTGCCATACTAAAGCGTTGTATATTGGGGATATAGCGTAGATTTCTATATCCCCTTTATCGACCCTGTAGCGGATTCACCCTAGGATCCATATGTTCTTGAAATCACGGAACGCGCTGTGAGCTGGCGCGTCCCTTTTATCGCATCTTTTGTTTTATACCAAAAGATGCCATATCTCATGCCTTGCCGAGTTGACTTAAAATTGAATCAGCATGGGATTTGGCTTCAGCAAATTCTTGATCCCAGCCACTAACTGCTGCTTGTTTTGCCATGGGGTTGTAGCGTTGAAGTCCGGTGCCCCCAGTTTGCGGACGCCGTATCATAGAACCTGTATGACTGGGATTAATTTCGCCTTCCATGAAAGACCGCGGGTCTTCGAGCCACAGTTCTACAACGGATTCTTCATTGACTTCATCAACGATACTTTCGAGCTTGATATCAAACTCATCAATTACTTCACGCCAGTTTCGATGAGAAATAGGTGCTGATTGTATGGCTGACCCTGTTTTTCGTATAATCATAATTATTCCCGTGTACCACAAACATATTTGTATCGAGCAAGCATACTATCTGTATCAATAGTCTCAATACGAACAAATACCTCGTAGACAAAACCACCCGATGGTTCATCATTCCAGACGGCCGCTTGAGCCCATGAATCATTGATGGCTTCTTTAATCTCACCATCATTGAGCTTATCAAGTAAATATTTTACTCTTGATCCAGTTCCTACAGCGTTGAAGTTAGACATGCCTTGAGGCATTTCTACTTGCGCCAGTTGAATTTCTCCCACACCTGGTACTTTATCCAGTAGAGGTCGATGGGTAACCCTAAAAGCGCCGATAAAAGTTGCAGCAATTTCTCCACACACTTTTTTAAGAAATAACGAAAATTGTTTTGCTTCATCTTCCGCCGCTACCTTTTTAGCTAAAAAATTATTGGCTGGTTGTTGTTTGTACCCCCCTAAAAATTCTTTTTTGAACGAAGATACAACTGCCAATGCTGCTCCAGGAACACCTTGATACTGTCCGAAATACTCGTCAGTATAGCAAGTTCCCCTAATATCATTTTCCTTACGTAATGGGGCACCTTCAAGCACCTGTGGCTTACCATCGCGCCCTATACCCATAGCCCCTGCTGGACTAGTGCTACTGTAGTCCGCGGCTGCGTGCGAATGAAGTTCTGATACATCCCCCGGTAATTGAATAGCCTCTACAAGACTGGTATCCAAGGCTTCATCAAGCACACCTTCAAGTTCATGCCCGCCGTCACCTACCATTTCAGGCGCGTGTAACCCCATAGGACTGTTGCTAGCGTTAGGATAATCAACTATCTCATGTTGAATTTCTGGATAAAATTCTTTCAATACTTGCCCGGGAAAGAAAAAATTAAACCCCGCTTCTTTTTCTATATCTTGCTTTGTTTTTGCCATAACTTCTCCTGCTGCACCTTTCGGTAACGCTTCTACTCGCGTACGCGCTTTACTGCTGAAGTCATCGGCCAGTACATATGCCCCGTCTGGACCGATACTAATTTTCAAATTCAATTCCTGCGCCACTTCAAACATATACTTATCAAGCTGCATTTCAAAAGAATCCAAATATCCTTTAGGGTTTTGTTTCTTTATTCTCATAAAATGCTCATTAAGTCTACGCACAATCATGGGAATAGGGTCTGGTTTACCCTCACTTACACGAGTTTCAATTTGAAAAGCTTTCTTTTTCCATACTGAGAATTTCTTTTTGTTTGATGTCATTTTTATCCCCATTGATTGCGCCAGATCTTCATCTGGTTGATCTCTTAACCTGTTATCCCTATTTAATAATCTTTCATCCATAGAAGCTTGAGCTATTTCCACCCAATCAGGGTCTTCCCAAGGTGTTTCTCCGCCTGACATTTCATGTCGGAAGTCCCATAATTGATTCATGATATCTGCATTATGATTGCCGGTTGATGGTAATTTTTCTCCTCGTAACTGCCGACCTTCATAAGCCCCACGTTCATCCCTAGAATCGGTATTTGCTTCCTCGTATTCTCGTTTTACTTGTCGGTACATAGGTTGAAACATAGGTTCTGTTCTGAATCTTTCAGCCAGTTGCGCTACTGTATCACCATTCATTAAAGCCTCTTCCGTAAGATCCCGCTTCCTATCATTAGTAGCGCGTTCCTGATCAATGTAGATATTGATCGTGTCTGTCTGCCAATCTTTCCAGCCTTCATATTCTGCGGTCTTGTTGGCGGTCTTCAAATGCCAGCGCATCTGTTTATGTTTTACTAAACCTTCAGCTGCAAGCTCTTGCAAAATAGGGTAAGCGGTCATGCTATACTTACCACCACCCAATGATATTTCAATCTCACTCGTAGTATGTGGTTTTTGCTTTAGTAACTCTAGCACTAACTGGCGCTGAGTTTCATCCACTGGTCCAGCGCATTTCATAGTCCATGTAGTAGCCACCTTTCCAAATTTTGTTGTAGCTTCATTAATAAAAATTTGAGCCGCTTTCAAACTAGAAAAATTCACCCCGCGCCTACTACCCTTTAGCGTAAAACCCACATGGAATTTTGGTCCCAGTAAATCCGTACCCCCAAACATACCTCCACCGTGACCGGATGTTATTTTATCGTTGTATTCCCCGCCGATTCCTTCGGCTTGAACTTCACTAGCTACATTGATAATGATCTGAGTACCAGGCTTAGCGGTTACTTCCGTACTGTTGGGGTTCATCGCCTTTTCATCCCGTACTTCTTCTGCAACAGTTACTTCTTTTTGTTTCTGGTCTATATTTTTTCCTACTTCCATTTCTGCTTGGGTTTCAATCGCTTCACGAATAGCGTTTACATTTTGACGTTCGGGGTGCTTGACATTCCCATCCAGTACAGGAGATGCTCCATTTTCTTGGTGGGAGTTATTCACTAGTTCTGTATTGGACGGACCAGTTTGAGGAGCAATAGCTGGTTCCATTTTTTGACCCAATTCGGTATCGCTGTGAATTATGGCTTTTTTAGTCTGATGTATCATTTTCTTCCTCAACAAGAACTATATTTGCAAGATCCCCAATATCAAAAGTTACCTCTTCTGGGAAATTATCTCCCGCTGCGGATTGTTTATAATCACCCGGGGTTTTATACTTATCATTAGTTACTTGAAGTGTAGGTAACTGTTTCTCAGCCTGTTTCAATGAACCAGCTTTTAGCATTGCTTCGAATGGTACTTCGTTTCCAGGAAGACCTAGTTCTCGTAAATGTTTACAGTTTCTACGACTTACCCATCCAGGGCAACTACAACCCCAGTGTCTTTTAGCTTCGTTTTGAGCAATATTGTATTTTCTATCCGAAGATTCGGATTTAATTGTAAATCTATTTGTCCAACCCGCTTTATCGGGAAGTTGCGTAGCCCCGCGAGGCATGCGTATAAGATTAGTGTTGGGTTTGTGGTCTTCATGATCATTATCATCTTCAGAATAACCACAATTTAAACATACATCATGAACTATGTCATTTACATTTCCACATTGACACTTCCATGTATGAGCTGCGGCCTGCTTACTATCCACTTGCACCGGTACATCTGGGGCTTCTGGGGTCCCTCCTGTGTAGTCAGATACAGGCTGTTTGGTATCAGCGGTTTCTCCTTGAGATTCAGGAACACCATCACTGCGATTAGCAGCGAAGTGCTCCGGATTTACGGTATGGGTAGCTTCAGAGTTATCCGCCATCTCACCTTTGTTGTAATCCAAGCCAGCTTTAGCTTCAGCGATGTCTTTATTGACATCAGCTGATGTCTTACGAGGCGGTTTAGGGCTTACCTTTTGATTTTGGAGTCCTTTTTCTTCTGGCGTTAGGAAAATCTCAGGCGTTTCTCCAGGTTTTTGCCCCAGTTGATTGGGCATTTGTAACAAATCGCCACCTTTCTTTTTCTTGCGGTTCGTGCAATACTTGCCCCCGCAATAAGGACCACTTCCCCCATGGAGAGATTCCCCACAATCAGGACAGCGACCGTTTTCTGTATCCTCATCTTGGTATCGGGCTGATTCCTTTTGCGGTAAATCCCCCGGGTCAGTATTCTTAGGGCAGTATTTACCTCCGCAATAAGGTCCGTTGGCATTGTTTAAAACATCACCACAACCAGGACATTTTCCATCATCGCCATCAGATGTATAAGCAACCTTACCGGCTTTTTCCACACTTACCGTGGCTTGCTGAATATCCGGATCAACAGTATCTGGACTTACTGTTTCAGATTTAGCCTCTGATATATCGGATTGGACTGGGTTAGCTTTCTTTTTACTGGCTTGATAAGTAGTTGGCGGAGCGATAGATCCACTTGGGGTTTTATTAGAAATGGGTTGAACTGTCATATCCCCTTGGTCGTTAGTGTTATAGTGCCCAGTATGATTGCACTTATCACAGCCCTTACCATTACATAAATGGCAATTTACCCAGCCAGAAGTTTTGACCTTATCCTTATCTGTCTTAGGTAACATCGCGCCTTCACCACCTTTTTCATTAGCTGGATTATCAGCGGTGTCAGCAAATTTTTTGGACGCTACTGCATGGCGTGCTCGTTCTGGCTGTCCAGGTAACACACTATCTACAGCGTCACTCCCACAAGCCTCACATTTCCCTCTAGGGCTAAGTTTCCCCTCATGCCCACAATTCATACACTGCCAATTTTCATTATTTACTTCATCAGCAGTTTTTACTTTATCCTTGTCAGTTTTAGCATATGATTGTTTGTCGGCTGCGTCTTCATGTGGTGGTTGGGGCTTCTGTGGTTTCATAGGTGCATCCCCGCGTAGTTCTGGCTTTTTCGCCAAAGGCTTATCATTTCCTTTTAACTGATTGCCTTGTGATTCAGGCTTAGTTGCTGGATTGTCAGCTGTATCTGCAAACTTTCTCTCTGTTCCCCTACTTCCCATAGTATCCAATTGCTGTTGTAGTTCTGGATCGTGGCTTACTTCTTCTGCTACCGCATCTACAAACCAATCCATATGTTTTACATTGTCTACAATTTGACCGGCGTCCGCGGCGATATCATAAATCACATCTGCATCATTATCAATCGCCACTTGAGCGAGTTGCTTCATACGCTGAAGATCAGGGTGTACTACATTAACATCATCATAAACATCTTGTACAAAATCAGCTAACTTGGAATCCAAACGCCAAGCACTCTCTTTTGCTTCAGGCATACTATTTTCTTCCGACTCTGCTTCCGAATCAGACATAGCTTTAGTTTCTTCCGGTTTATCGCTGCGCATAGCCTCAGGCAATTGACCCATATCACGCTTACGCGGGCGACCCGTTGGACTTTCTTTTTTCTCTCCTCCATCACTACCTTCGGATGGGGCACTACTTGGCACATCTACAAGGGGGGCGGGACCAAAATCTTCCGTAATATCACTCCAAATACTGTCGATATCCAAAGCAACCGCTTCTTTATTGCGATACTTACTCAACGTATTTTCTCTTTTATCTCTAGCCTGTTTGGTCTTGGGTGAAGAAGCTTCATAAAAATCATCAAGCTCAGCCGCCAGATGCTCAGCCACAAATTCTTCCGGTGCCATTCCAGCTTTTTTGTTGAAATTCACCGCAACCTTAGCCGAACCCCATTTTTCCTGCGATCGTCTGGATAAAGGGTCATCCCCATAAATTCCGGCTTCGATTTGTTTCTCGTGATCAGCCGCTGCTTGCGGAGCGTATTTGGAATTATCTCCCATATTTGCGTTGATATAATCGCGTACTTGCTTTGGCGGCATTTTGTGTTTATCAACAAATCCACCATTGTAAGCCGCGCTGACGGCACTACTCAAACGATCTGGACTTACACGTAAGGTTTCAGGGTGTTTGTTTTCATGCTTTCTGGTAGATGGGTTATCTGCCGCTGTTTTATCATCACCCTTGTGTACGGGCAATCCTTGATCATCAATTTCAATACCAATGGGTTCATCCCCCTCAACAATATTGTCCAGTGCTTCGTGCATCGCTGGAACCATATCTTTTTGTTTCTCATGTGCTTCAGTTCCAGGACCTACATTAGAAATAGGAGACTCATGAGCAGCGAGCGGGGCTTCATCAGATGCTTTTTTCCGCTTTGGACATTCTTTGTCCGCCCCTTGTACTGACCATTTTTGACCGCAATAAGAACACTTACCATCAGCCCAAGAATGTTTTTTACTCGCGGCGGCTTTCTGCCCTTCTTTAGATGTCCAATCACATTTCGTGCAGCGATATTCATCTTCATGGTTTTCTTTCTTAGCTTCCCCTTTACACCAGGGGCATTTCATTGTCCATTTGGCTTGTTTATCTGATGCAAGACGAGGAACTTCTTCACCCTTCGCTGGTGTATGATATCCGCCTTCGCCAGCTTCAGCTAAAGATTTAGTATCGGGCATCAAGCTATTTTCCAAGGCTTCATTCAAAGAATCAAATACATCCAGCTCTTGAGGATCGAGCACAGCTTGAGTTACAGCATCTGCTGTCTTGTGGTTCAAAAGAATTTTTTCTTTATTGTACGCGGCTTGCTTCTTCAGATCCGGATATTGCTTTAGTACATTTTCCGCCAAAAACGGGAAAGGAATTTTAGGGGTAATATTAGTGACATCGATTTTTGTTGTGTTTAAGTTAGTAACTATTGCGTTAAAGGCACTTGAAACTTTTGGATCAAAATATGCACAAAAAACCTGATGACGCAAATTGTTTTTTAGTTGTTCCGAATCTTTAGTAAAATGAAACGCAACATACTCACGAGCGTTAAGCCAGTTAGGGGCATAGATAATAAGAGATGCCTCTTTTCCATCCGCTGGATTTACAAACAGAGTTTTTTTAAGTTCACTCATTTGCAATTGGTTGTATTCATCAGTATCAAACTCACTTTCCCCTATTTTGAAAGTGATCATATCTCCAAGTTCTTCGCCTCCGGTACCCAGTACCCTTACAAGGCAACCATACAATAAAGCGGTTGGGAAATCTTTAGCGTTATTGCAAATACTCGGAGGGACGAGAAAAATTCGACCTATAGAAATATTCTGGCGAAAACCCAAACTATAGATTTCAAAGGATTGTATGTCTCCTGATGATCGTGCTTGTTTTTCTCCTTTCTGTACCGCTTCAACGATCTTCTGTAATAGTTCTTCACTTACTATGAATGAACTATAGCTTTTACCCACTGATGAATTGCCACTTATTCCCATATTATTGTCCTCATTACTTCTTATCCATATTATCTAACGCCCTACGAATATCCAATTCTTTCTGAGCCATAATATCTCTCCAATGGGTAAGTATGCTGTTTATCGTGCTCTCATCTAATTTCGCCTCACGCATAGCTTCCTTAGCACCTTCACGATATTCATCAATAGCATAACGGAATTTTTTACCTTCCCAAGTCAAAATATCTTTGCGGTTAATGGTATCTGCTTCTAAAACTTCTTTACCCAATTCTCGTAAACCTTTAACCTGCTCCGACAGGGCTTTAATTTTCATCCCTTCGATAATGCTTACATCATTTCCGTACTTGATCATCAGGCGATTTACCGTTGCTATCTCAGCTGCGATAAGACGCTTAATAGGTCCAGGGGGAACCTCTGGATTGTTGATCATATCTAATATCTCATCCAGTTTAGTTTCTCGTTCTCTATCTGATAAATCCCGGGTAGCACTTATCTCCCCGGTTTCTGTTACTTTGATCGAATATTCTTCTGACATACTACTCACCTACACCTTATATGTGGAGTTAATTTGAACATCTTCAAAATTAGGTCCACTAATATCAATATCAGGACTTTCTTTAGCATTTGTTAAATCATATTCAGCCAAGATACTATGTCCATCCTTAGCTACAGTTTCTCCTGCTTGCTTCCCCATACCGGGGTAGCTCATTACATGAGCATCTGTAGGAACACTAGCTACAACTTTATTTACCGGACGGCGCAAAGGATCCAGCAATCGTACGGATTCAGGCTTCATGCCCAATTTACCCACTAAAAAGGATCTATCAGATTCTGATATCCCAGCCTTGGTTGGTGTTTTCTTCATGGCGGCTACAAAATCTGTCATAGCTCTTTTAGCTTGTACACTACCCACTTTTACAGATGCCCCCTTGAAAATTTTCTCCAAACTATGTCCTGCGCAATGAAGTTTTCGAACCACATCAGCGTTGACAATCGTAACCTTTGCTTCTTTGCGTTGACTTCGAACAGCCTCTGGAGTACTTTGAGAATAAAGAATATCTGCTCTTTGGGCTCCCCTATTTTCTTCCGATGCTCTAACCTCACGGATAAAATGAGTGGGGCAGCTTGCACACTTCGCTGCTCCTTGGTATGCTTCATTTCGAATGCCGATGCTTTGTAAGAATTTGAGATCATTCGTAGCAACTATAATCTTACCCTTGGCATCTTTCTTGAAATTTTGGACAAAGCCGCGAAAAGCCAAACTTGTATCCACATCTCCAAATTTTCCTGAAGCCCATTTGTAAATCTGGTCCAGTGAAGCGCCTTTATCATGCATTTTACCCACATGCTCTGAAGAAAATTTGACTTGGTTCTCACGGTCATCTGAAAATAGACTTGAGGCGCGTTTCTGTTGGTTTTTTACACGCGCATCTGCTGTCTTGACCATGTTAGTCTGCATCGTAGTGCTAGCGTTAAATGACTGCGTATGCTGGTCTTCTCGATTAGCAATCGCTACCAGAGCCGCGTGCTTACGCTTCGCCGGTACACCTGGAGTCAAATGATTTACAATCTGAGTCAGTTCTTCAGTGTTTGCTATCAAAGGCAAATGATATAAATTACAAGTCTTGGAGGAACCGTTCTTCTTGAAATAGGAGCAATCTGTACAAGCCTTGATTTGCTTTACGGAACGAGCTTGTATCTTAATTCCAGCTTGTTTATAAGTATCATGTTGCCGTACACAATCATTAGAAGATTCGGCACTATGTTTCCATGATGGATTCTCTTTAGCAAACGGATCATGCTGATCCAAGGTTCTTTCAAAAGATGGGGGACGCCTAACGAATTCATCGGTTGTTTTTCCAGATGGATCTTGAGTCCGCTTGTACATTTTATTAGTATTATCTGGTTGAATCGTAGGATCATAATCAATAGGACCATTAGTGTCGTACGGTAATCCGCTATGCGCCTTGGTTTCATTACCTTGATCTTGATTTTGCTGCGGGAGTTCAGCTGCTTGTTTTTTACTGGCTGTATGTTCGTAAGTAGGGGATGATTTGTCCATATAAGTATTGGGTTCCATGTAAGCCAAACCCATTAAGCCAGCGTTGCGCTGCAAATAATCCGTAGCTGACTGATGATTGAATAATTCAATCTCCGCTATTTTTTCCAATTTAGCGGCAACTTTAGAAGGGGACATCCCTTGATTTAACAAGCCTCTAACATAATTCTGAATCTGCCCATCAGTCCAGGATTTCTTCTCTACACTATTCTCACCAAAACGATTTTCAGATTCCGCTTTATCCAAAGTCATGGTAAGTTCATTCAGCAAAGAATCGTTATCTCCGTAAGAAGACCTATAATCTTCAGCATCACGGCGAGCGTCTTTATGCCAATTATCTTGCACTGCACCGATACGCGGAATAAGAGCTTCTTTTTCTGCTATACGCTCTGTGTATTCTTTACTACCAGATTTAGGATGTGAAATTGGAGTGTGATGAGACGCGGACTCAGCTATGTCTGAAAGCCAATCAGAATCTACATATTGATGTGTACGATTCATTAGATCGTCCCCGGAAACCTTGGCGTCTTTCATATCCAAGTCTTTATAATCAGGCTCACGTTCGTCTAAAATGTTATCAATGATACTATCGTACTCTCTTTTTTTATTAGCCATATTAAAACTCCAGGTCTGACATGATGTTATCAATAAACGCTTGTGGTCGATCATCTGGGGCTGCGGTAATTGACTCTCCGTTATCTACTTCATTTCCCACTAATTTTTTTATTTTCCCGTCTTTTACAGCCCAGAAAGACCTATCTGAAGGGCATTCGTAGACATTTCCGGCTACACGAGAAAGTCCCCAACTAGTGATTTGATTTTGAATATTCGCTGGATAAGGCACAGCAGAAGCAAAATGATTTTTGGAAAAAATAGACTTTGTAGTTGCCTCTTTTAATCCATGCGCTTGTTTGTAATAAATTTTTCTCATGCTATCCCCGTTGTCCTACCAAATACGCTGTTGTTTGCGTGCTACTGCCGCTCTTACGAACTCTCAACCATTTCCAAACCATGCAGCTAGGTGACCAAATTACTTGAGCGAGATTGGAATCAACAAGAACTGCGATAGGAGAGTCTGTTGCTGAACCAGTTATAAAAGTATTCCCAGACCCACAAACATTGATACCTACATTTGCTGTACCTGATTGGTTTATAGCCGGAGGTACGATTCCCGTATTTTGAAATCCGTTACTCATAGAGAAATTTTGACTGAAAGGCAAAGCACCAGAAATAGCATAATGTACTCCCCCCGTGCCGCTTACACCACCTACTGATCCAGTGCTATCTACAGAATGTTGAGGTTGAAACTGTGGAGGAGTCTGCAATACAAAAGTACCCGCACTACCGGTTTGACTAGCATATACATTCCAACCAATAGCTCCGTTAGATACCGTGGCTGGGGGGCTACCAATAGTCGATGTGGGAGAGGCAATAAGTAATTGATAACCATCGTTGACAGCTAAACTAGATGTAGTCGATGCTGTGGTTTCACCCCAAGCCGTAACATAAGTAAGTTGTATGTATATGGTTCCTTGATCTTTCAACGCTCCATATGGATATTGGCTAAGAAGCGGGGCACTGGGCGCAGCCAGGGGACTTGCGGTATTGTTTATCATTACATTGGGGTCATTCGAAACTTCAATCCATACCCCGGTCCCCAATCCACCAACAATTTGCACAGAAAATGAAACTAAATTACTAATGTCAATCCAAGCCCCGTCTGCGGCGGCGGTGGAATTAAAAATTTGGAGGTTCTGTATTTGCATAATTTGTCCTCGTTAAAGAACTGCGAAGTTAAGATTTTGCGGTTTCTAGTGTTAAATTAAAGGATGCACTCTAGCCCAATAGGTAGGTCCACATTTAACACTGTCTTTCACTGCGCGACGAATTTTAGTTGCCGCTTTTTTAGACCCAAAAACTGTCTCAGCGGCGGCACGACTGCTCCTATACACCTCTCCAGTATCTACTCGCCGTACGGGAAAATCCAAATCTTGGCTGGGAAACTGCTTTAATTTAGCCAATTCCTGTCTTATCTCTGTGTCTGGTATATCTAAAGCATACTTAACCGCCGCTGTAACTTTAACCTCATCCCAACAAAACCATTCATTTTTTCGATATAAATCCATCAAAACCTCATGTACTTTGTGCTCTCTATATCTAGCATAAGAACACGGATAAAAAGACAGTAATTCTAAATCTAGGGGGCACATAACACTGATTTGATAAAATCTAACTCGCACATCCCTAGACATACCAATTTTCACAAATTTTCTATCTTTATCCGCGATAACGTAAAGATACCCGCTCAATAATGCCATAAACACCTCTATTTACAGTTTAGTAGTTAGTCATTGATCCATTATTAAAACAATCGTGAATAATTAACTCACTACGAAATGCTGGATTAGGAGACATTTCTCCGAGGAACCTACTCTATGGCTAATAACATTATTTTGCAACCAGCATCCGGCAACATTCTCACTTTAACTCAATGCGCCAATGCTATTACCGCTTTCCCCAACGCTCCGGTTGGGAGCACGGTCTATACCGGAACTATTACAGGGGGAGCCAACAATGCTTTAAACAATAAAGCATTTACAATTGCGGGTTTTACCAATGCTAACAATAACGGTTCTTTTATTTGCTTGGCTAGCACAACCACAACTCTTACCCTTAACAACAGATTCGGCGTTGCCCAGACAGCCCCAGCAACTGCATCTTACAGTACACAAGGTTTCCCTATAGAATACGCCACAAAAATCTCAAACATTATATGCAATCAACAGGGGGATAGTATCAATGTAACTACCGCAACTGGGGATACGCTTGTAGCTATCGCAATAGGGCTTAAGAGTTTGTCGCCCTTTGATCAACTACACGGCACCGCTCCGTATGGTCCAGAGGCTGGGTCATCCCCAGTAGCTTATACAACGCCTTTTGGTTTCACACAGGGATTGAATGACTTTATGCCATCTAGTCCTATCATCACAGATACAGGGTCTACCACATCTGCGGCGGTTACAGCTGTAAGTATTTCGTCCAATATCCTAACTGTAACCACTTCACTTACAGTATCCGCAGGCAGCCAAATTACTCTTAGTGGTATGTACGAACCTTTCCTAAACGGGGTTACTCTAACTGTATTAGGGACTGGTTCTGGTAACTTTACAGCAGACTTTACTTATACGGGAAGCTATACTAATAATGCTGAGCCCTCTAGTCCTCCAGCTTTAGCGACCAAAGATGGTCAAACTTGGGTATTGGCCGGGAACTTGAATATCGCGGATTCGGACTACACTGTAGTGAATACTCCCCCACCTTTCCCTGGTGGAACAGGCGGAGGGTACAACGCAGTCTCTCAACCTTATCCTTCTAGCACTTGGAATCTTGATGGATACTACCCTAGCGTTTATGTATGGGTGCTGAGT
>Ga0302280_1000725_pt1 | contig 28852 bp, 32 predicted proteins | sample III_Fen_E1_1_FD_198771 | JGI IMG/M metagenome (GOLD analysis project Ga0302280, IMG submission 198771) | Peat permafrost microbial communities from Stordalen Mire near Abisko, Sweden - III_Fen_E1_1 | ecosystem: Environmental > Terrestrial > Soil > Wetlands > Permafrost | place: Sweden: Abisko... | reverse complement strand
AAATATAAAAACAATTTCTAAACTTATAATTAGTTTCTAAAATAATAAAAATATAAAAACAATTTCTAAACTTATAATTAGTTTCTAAAATAATAAAAATAAAAACTAAAATAGAAATAATAAAAAAAATATGTTTTGTATCAATTGATTTTCGATTGATACAAAAAATATAAAAACAATTTCTAAACTTATAATTAGTTTCTAAAATAATAAAAATATAAAAACAATTTCTAAACTTATAATTAGTTTCTAAAACAATTTCTAAACTTATAATTAGTTTCTAAAATAATAAAATATAAAAACTAAAATATAAAAACAATTTCTAAACTTATAATTAGTTTCTAAAATAATAAAATATAAAAACTAAAATAGAAATAATAAAAATATGTTTTGTAAGTTTACTTCGTTCAATCGAAAATCAATTGATACAAAATAAAAATAAACAATTTCTAAACTTAAGTTCACGCTATTAATTAGTTTCTAAACTAAAATAGAAATATAAAACTATAGAAATAATATTATAAACTAATATTTAATTTAGATTTAAATAAAAACGATATTACAATAACAATATGAAAAGAAAATGTGATGACAACGATGATAATATCATCAATAATAAAAAACAAACTAAAGATAATCCTAACAACCCTAATAAACCTAAAAAAATACAATCAAAATTATCGCCGTATTCATCAACTTATGTACCAAGACATATTGTATTTATTCCAGAAACATTGCCTATTATAAATAACCTAACAGACTTGATAAAAATAGGTAATGATATAAAAGTTTATAAAAATATTAACATGCTTCATTTATGGAAAATTACACCATATCTTATAGAATTAAATAATCTTATTGGAATGAAAAACTTAAAAGAAACCATTTTTCTACAAGTTTTATATTATCTACAAGGATTACATTTAGGTAATAACGAAGAATATCTTCATACTATTATCACCGGATCTCCTGGATCTGGTAAGACAACTGTTGCAAAAATTATATCAAATATTTACTTAAATATGGGTATTTTATGGAAAGATCTTACAATTGCTTCAAGAGATGATTTAATAGCAGGATATGTTGGACAAACTGCTATAAAAACTAAAGCATTATTAAAATCATGTTTAGGAGGTGTTCTATTTATAGACGAAGCATATTCAATGGGTTCTGGTGATAAAGATAAGGTTGATTCATTTTCTAAAGAGGCTGTTGATATTTTGAATCAATTTCTTTCAGAAAATAAAAATAATTTTTGTTGTATAATTGCTGGTTATGAGGAAGATATAAAGAAATGTTTTTTCTCTATTAACAAAGGTTTGGAAAGACGTTTTCAATGGATTCATAGAATAGAAGAATACAAGTCAAATGAACTTACAGAAATATTTATAGGTATGGTTAAAAAAATAGGTTGGGAAACCACTGTTGATAGTGCGGAATTAATTAAATTATTTGAAGTTAATAAAGATTTGTTTAAAAATGCAGGCGGATCAATAGAAAATTATATAAGTAAATGTAAAATATATCATTCTAAAAGAGTTTTTGGCTTAGATGTTAATGTTAAATTTATTTTAGATAAAAAGGATTTGACTGATGCATTAGATGCTTTATTAAAACATAAATTATATAATGATGAAGAAGATTTGAATACATCTTATAAGAATATGTATATGTAATGTTATTTTCATTATTTCTATTTTATTTTTTAGAAACTAATTAACAGCGTAGCAAAGTAAGTAACTTAAGTTTAGAATTTGTTTTATTTTGTAAGTTTGCTTCGTTCAATCGAAAATCAAAAACATATTTTTATTATATTTCTGCTTCGCTTTCCCTATGGGCTAGAACTAATTAAGTTTGAAAATCGTTTTCGTTTATTTTTGAAACTTAATTTTATTTTTAGAAATAAACAAAACAACCTTAAATAAAAATGAAATTAAATATCGACAAGTCGAAACCTATAATATTATTTGACAAAAATAATTATTTTTGCGCAATATCTGTTAAATATAAAATGTATAATAACCATACATCTTGTAAAAAATTTAAAAAATACTATCCATTAGTATATATGCATTGTGTAAATTATAAAAGATTTAATGAAGAAAATATATGCAATAGATGTAAATCAACAAATACTACACATGATACACATGAAGAATATGAAGATTACATAATAATAAATTAAATTAATTAAAATTTAATTTTTATTTGGTTAATGATAAAAATGAGTAACACTAACTCTTTTTGTAATTGTTTTAATATTATAGAACCTAATGTAGATATTAATGCTGGTACTCCAACCAATTTATCTGTAGCTAATTGTAATATTCCACAATTTTGTAGCAATAATATTATACCATTCAAAACAGAGACTGCACCTGTAGAAAAGGTTGGTTTCCAATTATACAACCCTCAATCTCGCATGAATTTTGCACCAGGATATACCAAAGTTACTAACGGTGTTGGTTATCAAGGTACTGATCCAAGACTTATTGATGTTGCTAGAGGTGGTCAGGTAATGATATTAGATGTACCGCCTCAATCACATGAAATAGATCTTTCATGTATTTATAACAATTCATTAAAAAATTACGGTGATGATTATAAGACTTACACTGATGTAAGTTACGGTGACGTACTTTACTATAACGATGTAAGTATTGAAAAACCCTTTTTTAGTCCCGTTTTTGTAAACCCTAGCACTGTAAAAGGAGAGTTGATGCAAACACCAATGTCATCTTTAGAACCACAATATAAAAGATTCACTCAAAGAGAAAATGCATTAATAACAAAAAGACCAAAAGGAAGTTATGGAGAATCTGGGTTATCTTTCATCCATGATTCTCAAGAACAACGAGAAGACATAATTTCTAAACAAATGAGCCAGATTAATAAACAAAGATGGGCTCCTCGTTGGACTTAAATTAAAATAAAATAAAAATAAAATTTCTAATTGTTATTTAATCAGTAATTTTTATAAATTATTAATTAAAATGATTAAAGAGATTAACAAGGTTGATAATGTTTGGTTAAAAATTAATGAAGCACCAGGGTATTCTGTATCTAATAATTGTACAGTTAAAGAAATAAAAACTGATTTAATAACACCTAACAAAAAAAATATTGTAAAATGTAAAGTTGGAAATCTTACACACAAATTTAATGTAGAATTATTAAGTAAAAGATATCATAATACTGATAATTTACCAGGTGAAATATTCTATGATATAGAAGGTTATAAAAAATACGAATTATCTTCTTTACTTCGTTTACGTAATAAAAAAACCAGAAATATACTTAACAAATCAATAAATAATTATATAAATATGACCGATGATACTGGTTATTATCACCAACGTATCTCATTCGAAAGAGTTTTTACAACAGTTTTTAAAGATAAATATCATCTTATTGATGATAGTATAGACAAAAAAAATATAAAATATAATACCTCTAAAAATTTACATTCTTTTACAAAAGCAATTTATCAAATAAATTTAAAAACAAAAGAAATAATAAAAAAATTTAAAGATGTATCACAAGCTTCCAAAGAATTAAAAATATCTAATAATGCTATCTATAAAGTATGTAATAATTGGGAATTGAAAGCAGGAGGTTTTGGATGGACTTACGTAATGGATCAAGAAAATAATAAATAACTAAACATTATTTAGCACGTAGCCTGTTGCTTTCCCATAAGGCAAACAAACAAACTAAGATTAGCAAAGCATTAAAATAAAATTGATTAATAAATTAAAAATTATAATTTATTATTATGTCTAATTCATTAATTAAATTATTTGAAACGTATCATGACAAGCCATGGGATTTGTATGGTTTAAGCTGTAATCCAAACATTACTTTTATTGTAAATGATTATCCTGATAAACAGTGGGATTGGTATGGTTTAAGTAATAATCCAAACATTACTTTTGACATTATAAAAGCTTATCATGACAAGCCATGGAGTTGGCATAGGTTAAGTTATAATCCAAACATTACTTTTGAAATTGTAATGGTTTATTCTGATAAGCCATGGGATTGGTTTGGTTTAAGTATGAATCCAAACATTACTTTTGATATTGTGAAAGTCTACCCTGATAAGCCATGGAATTGGACTGGTTTAAGTTATAATCCAAACATTACTTTTGATATTGTGAAAGTCTACCCTGGTAAACGATGGGATTGGTATGGTTTAAGTTATAATACAAATATTACTTTTGATATTGTTAAATCTTATCCTGATAAGCCATGGGATTGGAGTGGTTTAAGTAGTAATCCAAACATTACTTTTGATATTGTAAAAGATAACCTTGACAAGCCATGGAGTTGGTTTACTTTAAGTCGTAATCTAAATATTACTTTTGATATTGTGAAAGATCACCCTGATAAACCATGGGATTGAGGTAGTTTAAGTAGTAACCCAAACATTACTTTTGATATTGTTAAATCTTATCCTGATAAGCCATGGGATTGGGTTAGTTTAAGTAGTAACCCAAACATTACTTTTGATATTGTTAAATCTTATCCTGATAAGCCATGGGATTGGGGTAGTTTAAGTAGTAACCCAAACATTACTTTTGATATTGTAAAAGATAACCTTGACAAGCCATGGAGTTGGTATACTTTAAGTCGTAATCTAAATATTACTTTTGATATTGTGAAAGATCACCCTGATAAACCATGGGATTGGGTTGGTTTAAGTTATAATAAATTTGGTTATGATGAAAGGATACATTTTATTAAATTGAAAAAAATTAGAGATAAAGTTAAAACATGGAAAATTAATAGATATAAGTTAACATTATTAATTAAGACAAAGGCTTTTTGTGAATGGTATTATCATCCTGATAACATTGGTGGTATAATAGCTAAACAAAGATTAATTAATTTATTTTAAAACTTATTTAAAAAAAATAAAATAATAATTAATAACAATGAATAATAAAATTTCTAAGAAAGAAACACCTATTGTAAATTGGTCTGATATTATCGAAGCATCAAATTATCAAATATCTGATACATTTCGAATAAGAAATAAAACAACTGGTTGCTTATTAATAATACGTAAAAATAAATATGTTACATGTAGAGTAGATGGACAAAATAAGGTTTTTAATGTTGAAGTTTTAACAAAAAAATATCATAATGTTGATAATAATTTATTAGAAGAAGGGGAAGAATGGCGTGCTATACATAATTTTCAAAAACATGAAGTATCATCTTTAGGACGTATTAGGCATAAATATAGAAGATTTATAAGAGAGTTGAATAAGAAAGATTTATATGGTTATACGATTGTTGAACTAAATAATAAAGATGTTTATAAAATTAAAACAAGACTAAATTTAATTGTTGCTAGTGCCTTCTTACAAAAACCTTCTGATTTTCTTGAAAAAGATTACATAATATCACATAAAGATGGTGATAAAACTAACAATAAAGCAGATAATCTTGAATATAAACTTTTTCCAGAAGAAGTCGAACACTGTCCAGAAACAAATTTTGTTGGTGAAAGAAGAGTTATTCAAACACATATGAAAACTAATGAATTTGTAAAAGAATTTGAGAGTATTCCAAAAGCTGCTAAAGAATTGAAAATAAATAGAGAATGTATTTTCAAAGTTTGTTTAGGTCTTAGGAGAGAATACAGAGGGTATAATTGGAAATTTGTTGAAAAAGAGAATTGTTAAATTATTATTCAAAATATAGAATAATAATATTTATTGGTTTATAAGTCTACCTGAAAATTTGTTTTATAAAAATCTCTAGTTTTATCAGAAACAACAAGTCTGGGGTTTGGTTTGCAAATACTGTTGTGCTTATGTTCTGGGTTTGCTAAACATTCTAAAACATCTTTATCTTTTATTTCATAATTTGGATTTAAAATTTTCCTCACCTTTTCTTGACTATATTTAGCAGCTTCGTTAAAATTTTTGTTATCGACCCAAATTTTAGGATCATCAGGTCTTGTGTAAAAATGAGAAAATGTCATAGTAGGATTTGGGACTATCTTCCACCCCTTTTCATAAGCTCCCGCAGAAAGTAGTTCTTCCTCGCCATTAAACATGCCTTGAAGATCATCAAAATAACTTTCTTTTACAAATTCTCCTATCGTAAATGTATTTCCACCACTTAAACTAGGACTATCTATGGGTTTATAATCTTTTCTTGATTTTAATGATGCTCCTCCTATATAAAAACCAGAATTCTTTTCTAAATTTAATGAAGCTGTTTCACTATATGATAAATTTGGATCTTCTCCTGAATCATCTGAGAAAGGAAAACTGGATAATATAAGTTTAGTTGTATTTAATTGTTCTGATAATCCTAGATAATCACTTATTAAACAGGAATCCCAATTTTTTACAATTGCTTGTGTATGTGCATCTATCATCAAATAAAAATCTTCATTGTTATAAAGTTTATTACATATATTTCTAGCAGAAATTGGACCAGTTGCTCTTTCATAGCTTACATTTAATACTTTAATATTTGGATTATTAATAATATCTATATCAGTTGGTATATTATCTGTTGATATACATTTTTCTTTATCATTACTATTATTATTTTGTTCATAAATTCCAAAGAAAAGTCTTTTTGTGTTGAAAGCTGCAGATAATAAACTATAAACAGTATTTTTACAGTTTATATCACGATAAGAACTAATGTTAATAAATATTGTAGCATTATCTATTTTATTTTTATTTTCTGGAGTATCTGATGGTATAATAATTTTTGTAATTTCTTGTACAGGTTTTATTGAAGGTCTTGGAGCAGATGTGGGAGGTTTTGTTGTAATTTCTATAAAATTGTTGGCAATAGCATTAACTGGTGAGCATGACTTTTTAAATTTATTAATAATTAAAATAATAAGAATAATAATTATTACTACCAAAACAAATATAATTAACATTCTGCTATTCATTTTTATTTATTATTATAAAAAAATTTATTGTTAATTGATTTAATTAATAATAAAATATTAACAATAAAAATGCAAACATTAGATTTTCTATCGACTATTAAATCTTCTAGCACCAATTTGATATCTCTCATTATCAAACAAAATGAAAATCCTATTTTTTATAAAAGTCTTCTAAAAACTGAACAAAGTGCCGCAAGTAATATCAAAGATCGCACAACCAGATCATCCGTTCTAGAATCTTTAAAAGCTATTGATAAATCTTTATCAAATCTCAAACCTTGCGAGAAAGGATACGCAATATTCATTGGACAGTGCGTTTTATGTAATTATTATATGTGATACACCTCTTCCAATAACATATTCTAACTATATTTGTGATAAGGTATTTCATGTTGATGATATTAAAAAACTATATGCAGACTATAGTAACATTGGTATAATGTTGGTAAGTGGAGACACTGCACAATTTTTCTTGAAGAAATATAATATTGTTACAAAAATCAAGACCATTGAAATATATCGTATAAAAAGCCACTCGAAAGGCGGTCAATCAGCACAGCGTTTCAACAGGATTCAACAATCACAATATGCTAGTTTTTGTACTTCTATAACAGAAGAGTTGGAGAAATTATTTATACAAAATTCTGTTTTACAAATTAGATCTTTACGTGTTGGAGCTGTTGGTCCAACCATTAAAGATGTTGTTATACCAGATAAAATAAAGAATATAATAACAATAGAGCAAATTCAAAGACTTGATGTGAATCTTTTGAATAATCAAACAGCAGATATTCAAAACGAAGATAAGAAGGTTTTAGCAATTATTCAAGAAGCAATGTTGAAAGATAAGTTGATATATGGAATAAGTGAATTGAACGAATGTTCTAATAATGGATTGTTAAAGTATCTTATATGGCATTCATCAAAAATTCCAAAAGATGGAGGTTTTAAAGAAATAGTAGAGAAAAATGGTGGAAAATTATTGATTCTTGAAACAAATGATGAGAAAAGTCTGAGTATTCTTGGATATGGTGATCAAATTGGTATATCATTTTATTAAAAATTGATTAATTCTTATTGCTTCGCTTGCCCTGCTTTGCTATGGACTAAAATAAAAAATTGATTAATAAATTATAATTTTTAATTTATTATCATTATGTCTAATTCACTAATTAAATTAATTCAAACTTATCCTGATAATCCGTGGAATTGGTGTTATTTAAGTCGTAATCCAAATATTACTTTTGATATTGTGAATGATTATCCTGACAAGCCATGGGATTGGTGTAGTTTAAGTCGTAATCCAAACATTACTTTTGATATTATAAATACTTACCCTGAGAAGTGGCATTGGTATAGTTTAAGCTATAATTCAAACATTACTTTTGATATTGTAAAAGCTTACATTAACAAGCCGTGGGATTGGTGGTATGGTTTAAGTAATAATCCAAATATTACTTTTGATATTGTAAAAGCATATCCTGACAAGCCATGGAATTGGTGTGCTTTAAGTCGGAATCCAAACATTACTTTTGATATTGTGAAAAATAACCCTGATAAGCCGTGGGATTGGTCTGAATTAAGTACTAATCCAAACATTACTTTTGATATTATTAAAGATAATCTTGGGAAGCCATGGGATTGGTATAGGATAAGTAATAATCTAAATATTACTTTTGATATTGTAAAAGCCTATCCTGATAAGCCGTGGAATTGGGGTGGTGTGAGTCATAATCCAAATATTACTTTTGATATTGTAAAAGATTATCCTGACAAGCCATGGAATTGGTATGGATTAAGTAATAATCCAAATATTACTTTTGATATTATGAATACTTACATTAATAAGCCATGGGATTGGTATTGTTTAAGTTATAATCCAAACATTACTTTTGATATTGTGAAAGCCTACATTAACAAGCCATGGCATTGGTTTAGTTTAAGTAATAATCCAAATATTACTTTTGACATTGTAAAAGATAATTCTGACAAACCATGGGATTGGGGTAGTTTAAGTGATAATCCAAACATTACTTTTGATATTGTGAAAGATAACATTGACAAACCATGGGATTGGAATAGTTTAAGTAATAATAAATTTGGTTATGATGAAAGGATACATTTTATTAAATTGAAAAAAATTAGAGCTAAAGTTAAAACATGGAAAATTAATAGGTATAAGTTAACATTATTAATTAAGACAAAGGCTTTTTGTGAATGGTATTATCATCCTGATAACATTGGTGGTATGATAGCTAAACAAAGATTAATTGATTTATTTTAATAATAATAAATATTTTATAAAAATGTTACAGTTTGAAGAACTAAGAAAAGGTACTATTTTATATCATCAGAGATATAAAAATACATTTAGAAATAATGGTGATAAACCTTATCATATATTTAATTATTTTTTATTCGAACCATATTATTCTAATAATCTAAAGCAAATTAATATAAATACTTATATTTATAAAATTAGTAACAATATTCAAAAATTATTGGCCTGAAGATTTATTTAATTTTATAAAAAAGGAAACAAATATTGATACAAAAAATGAATACACTGCTAATAAAATTATTATTGAAGACTTACAGTAAACCGCATAAAAAAAGTATCCAAGAAAAATAAAATGCTATATATTGCTTCTTTTTATAATATTAATACCTTTATATTAATATTTTTTAATGCTAAAAAAAGTAGGTTTGATGGATACTTTTTTTATGCGGTTTACTGTAAAATATGATGGAATAATTTCTAAAGGTGATAACGAATGTATTTTATCAAAACAAATTGTTGATAATAATATAATTTTATTAGAAAAAATTATCAATTGTGATAACGATGATAAAGAGGAGAAAGTGGATTTTACGGTAATGTTATTTAAACCATATTCGTTGTGTTGTTAATTCATCTTTAAGATTATTATTTAATGTTGAATAAGCTGATTTATTATATCTTTGATCATAGATATTATCAGGTTTTGTAAAACTTCCCATGTCTCTCATATAAGTCTGTGGTTGCTGTTTCATAATTCTAAACAACCCAGGAACTAAGCTAGCTGGATAAGGATTTAATATAGCATGGTTACAACCGCTATCATATTTCATATAATCAGAATAACAAATATTTTTTGTATTATTATATTCGTTCATATTTATTCTTTCGTTTTTTTATTGTTATAAAAAATTTTAAATATAAAACAATTTTTTTATATTTTTTTGTATTAATCTTTATTTTTTTTATTTATTTTTATTATAATAAATATAAAATGAACAAGCAACAAACTATCTTTTTACCCACACTATTAGGAATAGGCATAACTTTGACTATTTTTACAAATATGTTAGATTCCAAGGTTATTGCAGATAATAATACTGCAGCTATTAATGCCAATAAAACATTATTAATAATGGCTGTAATAATCGTTGTAGCAACACTCAGCTTTGGATTATGTCAATATAAAAGCAAAATAACATCAGTTGGAGGAGTTTTAGAAGGAATGGTATCAATCCCCTCTACAGTATATGCTGCAGTTATATTGTTAATCGGTATTGTTACTTTATGGTGTTCTGTTAAGATATACCAAGGAAGTCCTAGCTCAAAAACAGAAGCAGTTTTACTGATATTATTTTCTCTTTTTATTACAGGTGTTTCTGGTAGTTATATAGGATATTCAGTAAGTTCTGGTTCAGCTGTTGCTGAATCGGTACTCGGTATTTAAAAAGATTATAAAAAAATAATAATTGATTATTTAAAAATATTTTAAAATATTTTTAAAAATGAATAACAATAATAATAATATTGTAACACCTAAGCAATTTATTTGTCCGTTAACATTAGAAATAATGAAAGATCCTGTAATAGACATTTATGGTAACACATATGAAAAATCAGCTATTGTAGAATGGTTGAGAAAAAATAATACATCACCGTTAACACGTGGATTATTAAATATTAATCAATTAATACCAAACAGATCATTATTGGATTCTATAGAAGAATTTAAGAAAAATAATACACAATCATTACCAACAACTAATTCTCAATCTTCTTCTGTTCCGCTTGCCAATGTGCTACAATTAAATTTACCCAGAAATAATTTAGAAAATATAAAAATGACTGTTAATAATTATGGTAATGACAACTATCACTGTTCTATTAAATATACAAATGACACTATTACAAGAAATAATATCAATCTTTGTTGTGTGATTGATATATCTGGCTCAATGGCAACAGAAGTATCTATTAAAAATAGTGACGGTATAGAAGAAAAAAATGGATTAAGTCAATTAGACCTTGTTAAACATGCAGTTAAAACTATTATTCATAGTTTAAAAGAAAATGATAATTTATCGTTAATTACATTTAACAACGCTGCTAAAGTTATTTGCGACTTAACACAAATGACCAATGTTAATAAAAAAATTATTTTAGAAAAATTAGATGATTTATTTGCTAATGGTTCAACTAATCTTTGGCATTCTATAAAAACTGCATTAGATGTCGTATCAAAAATAAAAAACAATAACATTTCATCCATATTTATTTTAACAGATGGAGTACCTAATATCCATCCACCAAAATCTTATATAGACACTATAAACTCTTATAAAAATTCTATTAAATTTGAATGTCAGATTAACATGTTTGGTTTTGGTAGTGGTATTGATAGTATCTTGTTGCAAGATATTGCAAGTACTAATAATGGAATGTATTCATTTATCTCTGATGCTTCATTAGTTGGTACTAGCTTTATTAATTCATTAGCAACATTGTTATCAACAGTTGAAATGAATATGGATGTTAAATTTATTATTAAAGAAGGATATGCTATAGAATATGCTTCTAACAAATATACCAGTACTTTTACAAAAAATGTAGGATTTTTAACAAGTGGTCAAACAAGAGATTTTATTGTTAAAATAATTAATCCAGTTAAAGAAAATGTTGTAAACACTGATAGTGAAAGATATTATATGGATGATGATGAATTAGATTGTCGAGGATGTGATCAATTATTGTTATGTAATTATTGTGGTTTACATTATAGATTTGGTCTGGATTGTCAATATTATTTAATGACAAGTGGATCTAGAGATTTCAGTCTTTGTAGCTGTGATAAAAATAGTGGTATAGAATGTATAGTAACAGTAAATAATATTGGTGTTGTTCCAACTAGTTCCATAACTTTTAATAAAATAGGTGAAAGTAGTGAATCGTACAAACAATTCTGTATTGAACAATATCGATTAAAATTTGTACAAAAAATGAAAGAGGTTATAAATTATGGAACTGTCGATAATTTAGAAAAAGCTAAAGACGTAATGTTAGAGTTTGTACAAGAGATGAAGAATAATGATTTAATAAAAGAAGAAGGATTTATTAAAGATTTAATCAAGGATATAAGCAATCAAGTTATTATAGCTTTTTCAAGACATGAATATTTTACTAGATGGGGATTATCATATCTTTTATCATTATCACAAGCACATGCATTACAAATTTGTAATAATTTTAAAGATGCAAGTGTTCAGCATTATGGTAAAGGAGAGTTATTTAATTCTATAAGAAATGAATTAGATAATATTTTTATTAATTTACCGCCTCCAATACCATCCGTTTCAAATAATTTATATTATTCTAGTATGCCTGTTGCATCAATGAGTTCTTATCATAATTCTAGTAATGTTTGTATCTTTCCTGAATGTGAGGTTTTGATGGCTGATGATTCTATAAAACTTGTAAAAGATATTAGAAAAGGTGATGTTGTAAAAACTATACTTGGTTCTGGTGATTTTAGTAGTGCTGTTGTAACATATGTTATTAAGTCTTATTGTACCAATAATAAAGTTGTTGCGGTATCTTTAATAGATGGCTTGAAGATAACACCTTGGCACCCTATCAAAATAGACAAAAAGAATTTCATATTTCCTTATACGATAGCTACTGAAAAGGAATTTATATGTGATGCGGTTTATTCATTTGCTCTTGATAAAGATCATGTAATGATTGTTAATAATGTGGAATGTATAACACTAGGACATGGTTTTACGAAAGGTATAGAAAAACATTCTTATTTTGGAACTTCTGCAGTGTTGAAAGATTTAGAAGAAATGGATGTTGGTAAAACAGGATTTGTTGAAGTTGAATCAAAGAATATTTTTTTTGATAATAAGACAAACGTTGTTTGTAAAATAAAAAAATAAAAATAAAAAATAAATTATAGAATGGTATTGGTAATAAATTATTTTATTATTTAATAAAAAATTATTTAATTTTTTATTAAATAATAAAATGTCTACTTGTTCAATGAAAAATGTTAAAGGTCCGCTTGCTTTTCAGCGCACATCCTATGATATAAATCAAATGAATGCTTTTAATCCAAATCAGGAAAATTATAATTCCCCTCCAATACCTATTAAAAGAACAGAATATGATCAAACGATGAATAAAATTTTTAATCCTACTGTTGGACCATCATTTACTGCCATTGGCGCAGAACCTTATACCAAATTAAATAGATTATTTACAAGAACTACTTATGACCAAAATATGAATAGAGTTTTTAATCCAAACAAGCCTGGGGATCCAGGGTATTCTGATACTTATTAGATGTAATAAATTTATTCTGTGCTTTTTGGGTTAAATATTAAATTTTTATTGTGCATAATTATCAATAAAATTTTCATTCATTATTATTTAAAAATTCATTATTATTTAAATAATATTGTATTAATTTATGAATAATCAACCGTCAGAAATTATTTTTAAGATTATAGATTTTTTAGATATCCTTGAAATATTATCTTGTAAAGATATAAATACATCTTTTAATAATTCAATACAAAAAAATAAAAATCTTTTAGAATTAAAAAATTTTAAAAGACAAGAGATAACAAAACGCTACAAATGTGAGGCATGTAATATATTCTCGAGACTTCATGTATTACCAGCAAAATATGTTATGGAAGAAGAAGCAAGAAATTTTGAATCAAGAAAAGAAATAGAGCAAAATCCTATATATATTAGGGTAAGAAGACCAGCAATTTTAATGAAAAATTTATTAGGTATTCATATAAAAAAGCATAAGGAAACTTATAAAGGTACTAAACATAATGTTACAAAATTAACAATAATAAAATAAAATTGAAAAATTAAATTATTTAATTTAATTATTAAAAAATGAATCAGCAACAATTAACTCAAGAAGAATTTAATATTAAATATGGTCATAGAAAAAGAGGTGATGTAGATAATCAGTTAGGTAATTTATATGATTTATGTAAATTAAAAATACCTCTATATGAAAAATTAAATAATAATATTAATGAAAAACCTGCTGGATTTGTTTTCCATCCGTTTGATAATAAAAATCCAAATATATTAGTTTCTAATAATGTGATAAATAGAAAATTAGCAAGAAAAGTAAGACACTTTATTAATAGTATTACCTTTGATAATACACAAAAAGAGGTTAATGGTACTGATAATCAACAAAAAGATAAAGTGTCTAAATTTCTTTTTAGTTTTCCTGATACCATTAAAACTATTAAATTTAAAAATGATGACGAAGATATTAAAAACGAAAATGTTAAAAATGAATGGATATGGGAGAAGTACAGTCATGAATTTTGGCGATTATTACCTACATCACTGCAGGCATTTTTAGAATCTCCAATAATTGAATTAATAAAAATATTGGAGAAAAAATGGTACAGTACTAAAATACCTAATTTTGATATCACAAAGTATCAAAAAGCAACATGGGTGATTCAAAGAATAGAAGAAGGTAATGGTATAGGATTTCATTCAGATACTTTTGGTACAAGAAAACTTGCATTTGTATATTATTTAACACCTACTGATTGGGATTATAAAATTGACGGAGGTGAACTGTGTGTGTGTAAAAATAACATATATTATCATTTTATATCTGTAAATCCTGTTTTTAATTCAATGATAGTTTGGAATATGGAAGTTGAATCACCTTCACATTTCGTAAACTCTGTAAAATCTAATAAACAAGCAAGAATCGCATTAGTTGGATTTTTTATGGAATAAAAAACAATAATTAAAAAATAAATTATAGTAAACCACAAAAAAAGATGGTCTAAAAATAAAATACTACATACTGCTTCTTTTTATAATATTAATACCATTGTATTAATATTTTTAATGCTAAAAAATTAGGTTTGTTGGATACCTTTTTGTGGTTTACTGTAATATACTTAGTAATTTATTTTTTAACACATCTCATAACCATCATTTTATAACTTTATCACTTTATCAAATGATCCTGTAACTATCTGATGAGCTATCACTAAAACAGATTTTTCCGAAAATTTTTTTTTTATTGTTTCAAACACTATTTCTGTTGTCGACTCATCTAGACTTGATGTGCATTCATCTAACATTATTATTGGTACATTAAACATTTCACCTAGTGCTAATGTATATGCTAATATGACTCTTGCTAGTTGACCACCAGACAACATACATAGGTCAAAATCCATATTTTTATATTCCACCTCAATATTTATTTGAGGTTTTTTACTTTTTTTTGTTTCTTTGAAAGGAACTAACTTAATATTTATATCAACATCAGGAAAAAATTCTTCTATATACATTTGCGAATGTGCATTGATACAAGAAATAATATTTACCATTGCTATACTCTCTGCTTCCATTATTTTTTCTTTTAATAAATTTGCAGAAACATATAAATTTCTATCCTTTTTCTCTTGTTCTGTAAATGTTTTTACTTTATCATTCCATTCATTATAATATTTGAGTTCATTATGATAAGTATTATATTTTTCTATAAGAATTTTATTTTGTTCCAAATTATCTTTTTTAGTTTCTATTTCTTTGATAATATTATTTTCATCTTCTATATTTTTTTTTAATTCTTCTAGATCTTTTACGGATTCATACTTTTTTAAAAATTCTGTTTTTGTTTCATTATTTTTTTTATCATGATTTTCTATATCGTTCATAAAATTTTTTATATTATTACACAAGTTATCTAATTTATTTTTATTAGATGTTTCCCTATTTAATATCTCTCTTAAGTCATCTTCAGAAAAATCATTAATTTCAAGTTTATTAAAATCGTTTTTCATATTTTTTACATCGTTACCTGCTTTCTGTAATTTATTTTTTGCGTCGTTTGCTTTATATGTTTCATTTTCAAAAACCTTACCAAAATTTTCATTACATAACTTCATCTTGAGGTTTCTTAATTTTTCTTCAAAACTAATGTTCTCTCTCTTATATTCTTTCATATACTCTAAATTATTTTTAATATCAGCAATATCATCTAAACAATTTTCAGTATCTTCTTCCTTTTCTTCTTCTTTTTTGTAACCATCTTTTATTTGTTTAATCAACTCTTCATTATTTTTCTTCTTAGTGTTATTGCTTTCACATTCATTAATTTTTTGCGTGAGTATGCTGATTTGTTTGATTGTTGCTTGCTCATCTATTTTTATATCAACATAGTTATCACATAAGAATAATTTATTATTAATAATTTTTAACTTGCTTTCACATGATGGGCACGAGTGTAAGTTTTTTTGATTATTATAAACATTTAATTCATCCTTATATTTTTTTAATTTTTCTTTATATTCATTGATTTTATTAACATTTGTATATGATATTTTATCATTCTCTGTTTCTATGTTTTTAATTTGTTGAAGATCATTATAATATTTTTCGTAATATTCTATATTATTATCTATCGTTTCTTTATCATATTCTTTCCAAAGAGTCGTATTTATTTTTTCTATTTCATCTTCTAAGATTTTCTTTTCAGTATCTTTGATATTTTTTAAATTTTCTTGAATAGTATTATATTCTTTTTGTAAAACGATATATTCTCTATTGGAAATTAATATATTTAATTTATCTTGATATTTTTTTAATTCTTTCTCTCCGCAAAAAGGTACAAGTCTACTTTTCTCATTTTCTAAAATTGTTATTTTCTTTTTTATTTCATAAATAATTTCTTCTCTCTGATTCATACTTGTCAAAAATAAATTAGTATCATTAATTTCTTCTTGAAAGGATTTTAATTTCTTGTCGCTTTTTTTTAAAAGAGTATAGCAATTTTTTAGTTTTACAGCTTCGTTTTGAATAACCTTTTCTCTATTGGAAGAAGAACATTTTATAGGAAAAATAACTTCTACAGGTTTTTTTAAAGATTGTAAAACATCTGTAGAAAGCTTGAGTTTAGAAGTAGTTTCCAAAAGATTGTCATGCCGTTCAGAAATTAATGCTTTAGTTTTATTTTTTATTTTAGAAAGATCGATATCTTTAAAAGCAAATTGTTCGATAAACTCAAGCTTATCAGTTGGTGACATGATAACAAAAGAGTTTAGAGCATTTTGGGAAATATATCCGCAAGAATCAAACATTTCACCAAATTTTTCATTAATGATTTCTTGACCGGATTGGTCTTCATGTATAGAATTAACAAGTAATCTATTGGGTTTTTTGGTTCTAAGAATGGTTAGATCATTAAAAATAAGTTCAACAGAGCAACTAGATTTTCCATATTGAACAATTTTTTTACCAACTCCATATAAAGCAAAATGAATGGCGATAAGAATTGTAGATTTACCAGTGCCAGAATTACCAGAAATAAGGGTTATACCTTTTTCAGAAAAGTCAAAGGTTATATCGTCATAGCATCTAAAATTTTTAAGGTGTAATTTCATAATTATGTTAATAAATATTGTAACATAATTAAATAATCAAATAAATTTTTAATTTAGATCTATTGTAATTTTCATTTGATATAGTGGAATATATACAGGAAAATAATGAGAATTATTGTTAGAAAACCAAAATGGTAAAGGAATGGGTTAATGTATTTTTCTTATTTGATAATGTATTTTTCTCGCTTGTATTTATTGTTAATATACTATGCTTCGCATGATTACAAGCATAATGTTACGTTCTTTAGTATGCTACGCTTATTATGCTTTGCATAATGTTAAGTTTACTTACTTTACCACCTATTCTAGAAGAATCATAGATCCATTTAACACCTTCTTCACTTTTTATCCATCTTTTGAAAATCCAGTAACGTATGTTTCTTCTAAACCAATTTTGTAAAAATTTTATTTTTTGTATGGTAAAATTATATTTATAATTATGATGATGATTTAACCAATTATCACAACTTATATTTTCTACGTTATAAGGTACTTTTACTAAATGAATACAATAATAACAATAAAGTATCACTAAAGAAATATAAGTGTTAGGTATTTCAGTAAGACTTATACAACCAACACAATCAAGATATGTAAGATTGCTAAATGTATTTGGTAGTGATATTAAATTTACACATCTTTCACAATCTAACATTGTAAGTTGTGTAAAAGTGTCTGGTAATAAAGTGAGACCTGTGCAATCGGTACAAGAAAGTGTTTTTAGATTGATAAGATTAGCTGGTAGTTCTATAATATTACAAAAATTACAATCAAGTTCTGTGATGTTAGAAAAGATAACTAAAGTTGGTATTTTAGTAATGTCTACACAACATGTAAGGTCTGTTGGGTTTATATCAATATTATCTATTAGATTCATGCAAATTAGACACATGATTATTAAAATTAATCATAAAACTTTATTTTTATTCAATTTTAGATATTGAATAAAAATAAATAATCTTCTTGATCTTTGCTTATCTTATGGGTTTTGCTTATCTTATAAACTATTCTCCAACATATTTTAAACAAGATGGACATGTTGGTGTTTCAGGTTTCCATGTTAATATACATTTTTCATGTGCAACATGTCCGCAACATAATACAATACCATTATCATTACTTTCCATACATACTGGACAATTTTCTTCGGTATATATATTATTTGGTATAACATTACTTAAACCTTTTTTCTTACCAGAATCTACAACACTCGAATAATTGAGTCTACCCATTTGTTCAAATGGGTTGAGTAGTAATAATCGTCTAGTCATTTCTGTGTTTATACGTTCTTCTTCAATTTTTATTTGATCAATGCGAGTTAAATGACCATTACATAGATTAGTTATTGCAATTATTTTATTTATTTTTCTATCATATGATGGATTATTTCTTGGAATGTTCCTTACCTTGATTAATAGTTGAAGAATAGTAGTATGATACATATTATATTCAAATAATAATCTTGATTTCTCAATTTGTAATCTATAAAAATTTTCATGATTTACATTATTTACATTTTTTTCTTCTTCATGTACTATAATCTCGTTTCTCTGACCTTCTTTTCTATCATTAAGATCTAAATTTAGAATATTTTGTTGCACTTCTTCAATAACTACTTCCTGTTTTTCTTCTACAGGTAACACTAATGGAATAGGAATATTGTTATTTTGTATAACAATTTTAATAATACCTATTTGGTTTGTATGTCTAGTGCATAAACCATCATGTAAAGATTTATGTTTACATTGTACTTTTTTTGTAGTAAGTGCTAAGCAATTGTTTGTATCAACATCGTTTATATTTCTAAAAACTGTTTGTTTAATTCTATTCATGTTTGGTTATTTTTATTTTTTATTTTTTAATTTTTATTAAAATCAATTTTATTTTTTTATTAAAAAATTACAAGTTATTTTAAAAAATAAATTATTCAACCTTCTTTTAGCTATTATACCACCTATATTTTCGGGATGATAATACCATTCGCAAAAAGCTTTTGTTTTAATTAATAATGTTAACTTATACCTATTAAATTTCCATACTTTAACTTTATCTCTAATTTTTTTCAATTTAATAAAATGTATCTTTTCGCAATAAGAAAATTTATTAATACTTAAACCATCCCAATCCCATGGTTTATCAAGGTTATCTTTCACAATATCAAAAGTAAGATTTGGATTATAACTTAAACCTTTCCAATTCCACGGTTTATCAGGATAAGCTGACACGATATCAAAAGTAATATTTGGATTATAACTTAACTTATACCAATTCCATGATTTAGTAGGGTAAGCTTTAACAATATCAAAAGTAATATTTGTATTACAACTTAAACCATACCATTCCCATGGTTCATCATGGTAAGCTTTTAAAATATCAAAAGTAATGTTTGGATTATAACTTAAATCAGCCCAATCCCATGGCTTATCAGTGTTATCTTTTATAATATCTAAAGTAATATTTGGATTATTACTTAAACCAGCCCAATCCCATGGCTTATCAGGGTTATCTTTCACAATATCAAAAGTAATATTTGGATTACTACTTAAACTATACCAATTCCATGGCTTATCAGGATAAGCTTTCACAATATCAAAAGTAATATTTGTATTATTACTTAAACCATTCCAATTCCATGGCTTGTGAATGTCATCAAGGTTATCTTTTTTAATATCAAAAGTAATGTTTAGTTTATAACTTAAATTATACCAATCCCACGGTTTATCAGGGTAATTATTTACAATATCAAAAGTAATATTTGGATTATAGCTTAAACCAGTCCAATCCCATGGCTTATCAGGGTAAGCTTTTAAAATATCTAAAGTAATGTTTATATTATAACTTAAACCATCCCAATCCCATGGCTTATTAGGGTAATCTTTCACAATATCAAAAGTGATGTTTGGATTACGACTTAAACCATACCAATCCCATGGCTTATCAGGATAATCATTTATAATATCAAAAGTAATGTTTAGATTACTGCTTAACTCAAACCAATTCCACAATTTGTCAGGGTAAGCTTTTACAATATCAAAAGTAATATTTGGATTACTACTTAAACCATTCCAATCCCATGGCTTGTCAGGATAAGCTTGAATTAATTTAATTAATGAATTAGACATAATATAAATTGATTAAAATTATTAATTTAATCAATTTTAATTTCATATCATCAAAAAGTGGCAGTTAGAGACCATTTAATATCTTCTAAATATTGTGGAACAATATATGTTTACAAAATATTACTAATCGCAATCATACCATCTGTAATACCATTTGATATGTTGAAAAAATTTAAATAATAAAATCAATTATTATTTAAATCATTGATTTTATTAAATAAACATATGTCAAATATTACATATAAAGAACATAATGCTAAAAACTTTGTTATAATTGGAGATAAACAAAAATATCACAAATATATGAAAGATATACAAGCTCGTTGGAATTCTAATGCTGGTGGGTGGGTTATGCTAAAAAACAATGAATCAGAACTTAAAAAACTTCTTATAAAAGTAGAAGCTATATATGCAGCAAAAGCTCTTAAACAAGAAAAAAATACTAGACAAAAGAAAGAAGTTGATAAAATTCATAGTGTAAACGAAGTAGATGATAACAGCAATGGAAGTAAAGAAACATCGGAAAGTGATCAAAGTAATGATGAAAAAGAAAATAATAACAGTAAAGTAGCACATAGTGCAAGCGAAGCAAAAAAGAAGCAATCAAAATTAGATACTATTGTACCAAAACCTATAACCTCTAAAACAAAATATAAAAAAATTGCTAATCCAAAATTAGAAAAAAAGAAATCTATTGAAAAACTATCATCACCAGAATCTTCTTCAAATACCAGTGAAAATGAAGAAAGTGTTAATGAAGATTCTGATAAAGATGAACAAGAACGTGTTAAGGAAGATAGCGAGGATGAAAATGACGAACAAGAAATAAATAAACAAGAAATTGATAAACAAGAAACAAATAACCAATCAAGAAAAAATTCTTTGTCTAAGATAAAGAATAAAGAAGTTATAAAAACCCCAGCTAAAGTAAAACTAGCTAGCCAAGAAGTAGTGAATCAAGATAGAAGTAAAAAATTTATTAAATCAATAAGAAATGAAAAACCATTAAAAATAAACGCAAAACTTAATGAAAACAATTATTATCTCAAAAACTCATCTTCTTCTAAAAGGGATCCGTTAGCAAATTATAAAATTTTTGATAAAAGCCCAAGAACCTTTAAAAAAATAATTGGTCATTCTTCACCAAGTGATAATTCATCAGATGATGAAGATGATGATTCAGATGACGATTGTTACCCCAAACCCATTTCACCAAAACCTGCTATTAAGAAAAATAATTTTTTTGAATTATCAAAGACAGTTAAAACATTAGAAAAAAAAATCAGTAGAATGGAAAGAAATAACGCAAGATAAACAATTTATGTTATTATTTGTGCTTCGATCACCCTACGGTTTTGCATTAATTGATTTTTGATTTACACAAAATAAGTTTTATATTTTTATATGTTTTGTATCAATCGAAAATCAATTGATACAAAAATATAAAAACTAAAATAAAAATAATAAGTTTCTAAAATATAAAACTAAAAATAGAAATAATGAAAAATATGTTTTGTATCAATCGAAAATCAATTGATACAAAAATATAAAACTAAAATAAAAATAATAATTAGTTTCTAAAATATAAAACTAAAAAATAGAAATAATAAAAAAATATTTTTGTATCAATCGAAAATCAATTGATACAAAAAACTAAAATAAAATAATAAAAAATATAAAACTATTTCTAAAGTTATGTTCATGCTGTTAATTAGTTTAGAAATAGTTTTTATTTTTGTTTTTAAAATTGATTTATACAACCTTATAATAAAAAATAAATACAATGTGTATATTATGTAGAAACAGATTTTACGTCAGAAATAATAAAAGAGTTCTTATCGATATACATCATTGTGAAACTATAACAGCTATACCTAATCTTTTTTCCAGTCTTGAAAAAATTAGTTCTTTCAGTTGTATCAATCTAGAATCTTTACCAGATCAATCTATATATCTTAAAACTATACAATTATATTTTTGTCCTCTTGTTAGAGGTATACCTCCTTCTTTAATAAATTTAAGAGATCTAAGTTTATCGCGATGTACTAATATAAGAGAAATCCCTAATACTTTAATTAACTTAGGTAAATTATATATAAGAGATTGTCCATTAATAGAAAGTATACCTAACACTTTAACAAACTTGTTAAGCTTATGGTGTTATTACAATGGTAATATTACTACAATACCTGACACTCTTATAAATCTTGAAGATCTTTATCTTAGTAATTTAATAAACTTAACAAGTTTACCTAACACTTTAATAAAATTAAGACATCTTGAGTGTATAGATTGTCCAAGTATAACAACAATACCAGAAACTTATACAAAATTAACAATGTTAACATTATCTGGATCAAGAATAATAACAAAAATACCAGCTAGATTTTTTTATTCTAGTAGATTAATAGCATGGAATTGTGTTTGGTTAGATTGTTTATTTAATTATAATTATGATAGCAATCTAATAAAGTTGAAAAAATTACAGAAATGGTGTAAAAGAAATATACGTTTTTGGAGATTTAGAATATGGATAAAAAGTCAAGATGGATTGAAATGGCTTTACAACCCTGATAATATTGGCGGTAAAATAGTTAAAAAAAATATACACCAATTTTTAATAAAGAAATAATCGATTTTAGATTTTTATGCATTTTAGAAAATTTTTTATTAAATAATTTTTATTTAATAAAATTATGTTTAGCAATGTTAAAATATTTTCAAAACCAATTTGATGAAGAATTAAATGATAATATACCAAATCCAGAAAAAGAATATTGGATTTCACCTCTTACAAAAGATAAAGGTATTACATTACCTATGAAAAGTGTATTGATTTACCATAAATATCCACAGTTATTTAATAAAATTGTTAATCAAAAAGAACAAACAAATCAACTAATCGTAAACGATGTTACAATAAATAATAAATGGACAGTATTAATGATAGCATGTAGAAACAGTAAATTACTTTATACAGAAAATATTATTTTATCATTATTAAAATTATATGGTAATATCGACGCACAAGATATAGATGGATGGTCATCATTAATAATGTGTTGCAGAAATAGTAGATTTGATTCTAGTAATAATGTTATTATAACATTATTAGAAAATGGTGCTAATGTTAACTTACAAGATATCGATGGAGAAACTGCATTAATATTATCATCTTATTATAGTAATACAACATCAACTGAAAATACTTGTATAATATTATTAGAATATGGTGCAAATATAAACACGCAAGATACCGATGGAGAGACTGCATTAATATTAACATCTTATAATACCAATACAACTTCTTCTGAAAATACACTAAGGATACTTTTAGGATATAATGCTGATGCTAACATTAAAGATATTAATGGATTTACTGCTTTAATGTTAGCATCTTTTTATAGTAGAACAACATCTAGTAATAACACTGTAAAAATATTATTAGATCATGGTGCTGACATAAATTTACAAGATAATGATGGTAATACAGCTTTGATATTATCAGCTTATAATACTAATTATATGTCGTTAGAAAGTACTATGATAATATTACTAGAACATGATGCTGATGTGAGTATATCAGATAATGATGAATACACAGCATTAATATTAGCATCTTATTATAGCAATAACACAACAGTGAAAAACACTTCTACAAAAAATACTGTTAATATATTATTGGAATATGGTGCAACTTATGATGGACATCCAGTAATAAATCAAAAGGAGACGAATAAATTATATAAAAGTATAACAAGTTTTATGGATAATAAAATTAAAAGTTTAAATAATAAGATAAAAGAATTAACAATGATATATTCAATGTCTGAAGAAGACATTATAAATACTTATGCGTTAGAATACTTATAAAATTATTTCTCTATACTTTGCATAATATTTCTTTTGCTTATTTTACCACCTATTCTATCTGGGTTATACAACCACTTAATACCTTCTTCACTTTTTATCCATCTTTTAAAAATCCAAAACATTAGATTCTTTCTAAACCATGTCTGTAAAACCTTTAACTGCATTATATTATAATCATATTCTTTATTATCTTTATGTTTTAACCACACACAATTTTTAAAAGAAGACATGCAACACAATAGTTTGGTATCTACATTTAATAAAAATCTAGAATTTGATACATAAATAAATTCGATATTTATAAAAGTGCTAGGGATATAAGCAAGAGATGGACAATTTAAACAATAAATATTTCTAAGGTTAATGAGTGTTTCTGGTATAGAAGTAAGGATTGGAGATACCGAACAATTTAGATTTGTCAGTTTGGCAAAAGTAGCAGGTAATTCTGTGATATGAGAACAATCTAAATCCGTAAGATTAATAAGAGTATTTGGTAATTCTTGTATTTTTTTACAATGACAACACCATAGTTTCGTAATATTTACATAAGTATTAGGTATACTAACCAAGTCTGTACAATATTTACAAACTAATTTTTTTAGATTTATAAATGTGTTAGGTAATTCTATAATACCTGACCAAGAACATTTAAGAGATGTAAGACCCACAAGAGTATTAGGTAATATTGTTACATTTTTACAATATGAAAAATCTAGATTAACAAGATTTATAAAAGTATAAGGAATTGATGAAATTGTTGATTCAATACAATCAATCGCAATAAGATTTATAAAAATATCAGGTATTATTGTTATATTTTGACAATAGGCACATACAAGTTTCTTCATTGAAATTATATCATTAAAGTTTGTATCATATTTTTTATTATCACAAATTATACACATATCGAAACAAATTAATTTTATAATTAATATATTTATAAAAATCAATTAATAATTATATTGATTTTCGTCTAGTTTTATTATTATTCTGTTTTAATCCTTTTTTATCCTTATCATTTTCTATAACAAGATAATCATCAACACCTAATTTATTATTTTCTGATACCATTGTTGTTGGATATAAAAAGGTTTTTCCATAATTATAAGCAGGTATTATTAATGTGCTAGGTAAATATACATTATTATATACCCATCTAGAATATTTTATTACAGCTATTGTAGATGTATAAACACTATATAAACTATACACATCTACAATCGAAGACATTTGGAATCTTTATTTAATATTTAAAAATTAATTTTTAAATACCTATAATATTTATAATGTAAAAAAGTGGTCCAATATTATTTTAATTGATTTAATAATTATGTTTTAAAATAAATATAAACAATGAACAATACTAACATTAACACCGATACTAACACTTCTATAAATGATAGTAAAATTTCTATATCTCAAGAAGTAAAGGAAAAGATACAAAAAGATTTGTTGGAAAAAGATTATTATAATAGCATTAAAAATCTCTTATGTTGGAAAAACATCTTTTTTTCATGCGATCGCTATTTTCAAATTCTTATTGATATTTTACATGCATCTTCTATAGTCACTGGCTCTTTAGCAATTCCATTAGGATATGAAAATTTAACTCTTGCTTCAATAGTTTTGAACATAGGAAGCATGACTGCAAAAATACTTCATCACTGTAGTAAAGTTCAGACTACAGAAAGCGTAGATGATATTAACACCCTTTGTAAGAATATTGGTATCAATAATCAAATACCCGACTTGACAAAAAATGAAATTGGTGAAGATAATAATGAGAACAGTAATAACAACGGAGTTAGAGTAGGAACTAAAGTAATTGACATTGCTAAAGAAACAGATGGTATAAGTTCTGGAATTGCTAATAATTATGGATCTATTTCATCAGTTGCAGGTGTGGCAAAATAAATGTGTAATAAATATGTAATAAATATGATATTTTGCATGGTATTAATAAAATAAAATTGAATTAATTTTATTTTTAGAAATAAAATTAAAAATGTCTGATATAAAAAAATTAAACATTGGTCAACTTTACGACAAACTTATATCTCTTGGTATAAATGGTCACAGTTGTTGTCAATTAGAAGATGCCGAAGTTGATGGAAAGGCATTTTTAATGCTTACTGAAAATGATTTAAAAGATATTGATATTAATCTTGGACCTAGAAAACACATAATGTCTATTATTACACAACATAAAAATAACATGCCATCTTGTCAACAAATTACCAATCAAGAATTTGACGAATTAAAAAAAGAATTTAATATTTTACAAGCAAAGCAAGAAGAGCAAATCAAAAAAGATGAAGCTCGTAAGAAAAAAGAATTCGCAGAATCTCAAGCAAGAACTCACTAGTATTTAATGAGCCATACAGGTAGATGATAAATAAATAAGTAAGCATCTTAAAAAAAATATATAAGTTTTTTATTATTATAAATAAATGAATAAAATATATATATTATATTTCATAATAGCTTTAGTAATATCATTATTGTTATATTTTATTGTCTTTAAAAAATATATTAAACAGAATTATACATCACCAGAAGTATATTGTGTTGTAGGACCTACTGGTATAACAAGCCCTAATATGATACCAAGTTTTACAAAAGATCAAGCTAAATTTATAGCATACCAACTTGGTGGAAACATCGCAACATCTGAACAATTATATAAAGCTTATTTAGCAGGTGCAAGATGGTCTATAAATGCTTGGATAAATAACGTTAATCCTGCTAATGATACATTAGTTGGTCAATACCCAATGGCTGATGGAATACACGAAGGATATATTGTTAACAATTTGGCTATGCTGACTGTATATGGGATAAAACCAATTAAAAGTCAGGCTATTACTAATAAATGGCAAGTGTTACCTTTTAATGGCAGTAAATGGTCCATGTTTGATTAAATATTTTTATATTAATAATAAAAATTGAATAATATTTATTTATTTTTTATTATTAACAATAATGATTATACAAAAACGCATATGTTTAGAGTCAAAATTTTTAAACTCTAATATAAAAAATCACATCTACAATAAACTACAAGATTTGACTAATGATTGTAGCAAAGAACACGGATATATTATAAAAATTTATCCAGATATAAAAATAGTAGACAATAGTGTATCTACTGCCACAAGTCAAACAATCTGTATGGTAGAGTTTAAGGCAGATACTTTAAAACCTGAAATTAATGATATTTTAACAGGTAAAGTTATAATGATTTTTAAGGATGGTATTTTTTTAAAAATTAAAGATAAATTAAAAGTTATGATACCATGCGCTCAGTTATCAAAACATAGTTATGTATTTTCTAAAAAAAATGATATTTTTGTGAAGGAGATTGAAGGAAATCTAGAAGAGAATAAAAAAGAAGATTCAATAAAATTAGGAGATGATTTGACCATAAAGGTTAAAGGAGTACAGTATGATAAAAATAATTTTAATTGTTTTGGAGATCTTGCAAAATAAGATTATAAAATTGTTTTGATTTTAAAAATTGATTTTAATAAAATTTAAATATAATTTTTATTATGTGTATAATTTGTCAGAAAAAAAATCTTAGCAAAGATAAGTCTATAAGACAAGTCTTACAGATAAGTCTTATAGACAAGCAAGGTAGCAAAACAGAAAACTCAACACTTAATTGCAGTTATTGTACAAGTCTTGATACTATCCCAAGCTCCTTGTCTGAAGGGGGTGTTTTTATTAGCCCGCTTAACAATATAACAACACTTTATTGCCGTGGTTGTACAAGACTTTCTACTATCTCTGAAGCTCTTATTAATATAACAACACTTGATTGCCGTGGTTGTATAAGTCTCACTACTATCCCAGATACTCTCATTAATATAACAACACTTGATTGCCGTGGTTGTACAAGTCTCACTACTATCCCAAATACTCTCATTAATCTAACAACACTTGATTGCCGTGGTTGTACAAGTCTCACTACTATCCCAAATACTCTCATTAATCTTACATCACTTTCTTGCAATACTTGTACAAGTCTTGCTACTATCCCAAACACTCTTATCAATCTTACAACACTTAATTGCAATGGTTGTACAAGTATTGCTACTATTCCAAATACTCTTATTAATCTTACATCACTTTCTTGTGATGGTTGTACAAGTCTTGCTACTATCCCAAGCTCCACACCCGAAGGGGATACTCTTAT
>Ga0302280_1000723_pt1 | contig 28904 bp, 34 predicted proteins | sample III_Fen_E1_1_FD_198771 | JGI IMG/M metagenome (GOLD analysis project Ga0302280, IMG submission 198771) | Peat permafrost microbial communities from Stordalen Mire near Abisko, Sweden - III_Fen_E1_1 | ecosystem: Environmental > Terrestrial > Soil > Wetlands > Permafrost | place: Sweden: Abisko... | reverse complement strand
CCATGCCGCCGCCGCGTATTCATCGGCAATATCTTTGACCAATACGCCAGCCAGCGCGGCCTTTTGGAAAGCCTTATAGCGGCGAATGTCGGTGCGGAATACCGGCAAGCCTGCGTGTTCCAGCGTTTGGCGCACGTCGGCCCCGTCACGGGCAGGCTTGGGCGGCACGATGGTTAGCAAAACTTTGAATTGTGTCGCGCCAAGCTCCTTAAGCGAATCGGTGAACACAAACAGCGTGTCGAGCGATAGCGCGTCCGGGGTCAAAGGGATAACCAACTGATCGCAACCGCCAGCCAAAACCGCCAAGTCCTCCTTGCTGGGCCGGGCCTGGGTGTCGAAAACGATATGGGTGAAGTCTCGCGAGAACTTGACGGCTTGCCGCTCGTCGCAAACTTCAAACGGGAATCCTTTGCGTTTGTGCCAGTTGAGGGCGCTACGGTTGGGATCGCCATCAACAAGCAGGGTTTTGGCATCAGCCTGCATCAGCGCGGCGATATGCACGGCGCTGGTGGTCTTGGCCTGACCGCCTTTTAACGAGGCTACGGTAATAATCATGGGCTGGAAGTTTGGAAGTCTGAGTGTTTAGATGTTTGAAAGTCCAAATTGCTAAAAGTTTGGAATTCCAAACATCTACAAGTCCAGCCTTTTGGAATTTCAAACTTTTGTCAACACCATCTGATACCGGTATTTTGGACGTTTAGACTTGAACAAGAAAGTGCATCAGTGTCCCAAAGACGGGGGGGCATCCGACGATGTCTTTTCTGGCGTTTTCTTGATGTTTGCTGTTGGCATGATGTCGCCGGCAGCTTTCACCATAACAAGTCCAGCAACAACACCAAAGGATAGCACTCCCAGATTTTCTCCGCCAAGCATACCACTAAGGCAAAGGCCAGAAGCACTAAAACCCATTACACGTTCGCAACTTTGAAGCAACCGACCTGATGGAGTATCGGATGTTTTTCCAAGCAACCATTTAATGCCAACAATTCCACGACGTTTAATACTGGTAGCTAGGTTGTTATACTTAGTAGTCCTATTCATAGGTTTTACTAGTATAACACACGGTTAACACTATGCGGCAACGCCTAACATAAAGCACAACTTGCTTATTATTAGTAGCTTCTACGCAAATGAAAAATAACCACAGAAAAACGTATCAAGCAAAGAAGAAATCCAACCCCAAAAATTAGCAACAAGACTTTTGTGCATGCAACAAACCAAAACTGGCCGAGTTCGTCATCAAGCCAATAAAAATCATTGTCTGCCAAAAACCTAAAACCTGCATTGTATTCAGACATTTTACTTCTAGCCAACACCTTTTCTTTAAATGAAGCAACAGGATAAAGTGGCTTAAAAAAAACGACTGGTGCCTCGTTGTATTCAGTAATAGGTATTTCTGGCGGGGGCACGCCAATATGTCTTGAAACTACAAAAACGGATTTAAAAGTGAAGAAACATAAAAACAATATAGTAAAATACCTGAGCTGCGATTTTGCATACGCTACCAAATCCTGATGCAATGGTTCTGTGATCGAGTGGCATTGATTGGCGTCGGGGAGCGTTTTGCTCCTCAGCTTCTGTTTTAACCCCAAATCGGTTATATGCCAAACAGCAATAGCTACGGTAAAAACAATAAAGTCAACCATGTATGCCTCTTGTTCTGGAAAACCCAACATCGAACTCACACGTATCGCATTCCCAATTACACAGACAACAAAAGCGACAAAAAATGCAATTGATTCTTTTTTAAGAAAATCAATTAGACCGTGTAAGATTTCCAAGAGGATCATTGGCCTAGAAAGCTATCGTGTATTTTCTTTGAATCGCAAAATCAACTGTAGCCCAGTGATATTCACCGTCTTGCTCGACGACATATACTTGCTGATACGGCAGCGTAGAAGCAGAAATAGGGGTTTGAGAAGTTGAAATGAACCACTCGCTTAATGCGAGTTGAAAGTTTTTTTTATCCACAGCCAGAGGCCGATACGGCTGAACCGGGGAATAAGTATGCGCGATTTCGCTCCATTTGTCAAGTGGCACCAAAAAGGCGCTATGCAAATGTGAGGGTTTCGTCTCAAGAGTTACGGTCACATACCGCGATCCATACGAGCGGCAACTAATGGTAGCCATCGGAACGCTCAAAAGCCAAATTAGTAAAATTACAGAACTTAAAGAAAACGTTTTCATGGGATTGATTTGTCAGTTGTGGTGCATTTCGTCAGGTGTTGGCATATACACTTTCATGTAATCTTCCAATTGCTTTTTCGCGTCTGCTTTGCCAACCGTGAAGTCTTTGTAGAGTTTTAAGTCGTCAGCATTAAGCTCTACAAACTGCGATTGTCCTTCCAATGGTTGCGGGTCAATTATTAATATCTTGCGTACTTGGAACCGATGCTGGAAGCGATAAAATATCATCGTCATATCTTTATATTCAGCGTCTCCCTTAGTCCGTGAACGGCTATACTCAACGCCGTAAGCAAGTACGACATGCCCGCCACCCCATTGACCTCCGTGAAGTCCAACTACAACAGGGTTGCCAGAACTGATCTCCTGCACAAGCGCATCGGTGGACGGATCGGTCATTGAGTTGATGACGTTGCCCATATTTGATGCGTTTACATGAGCATTGATTTCAGTCGTATTGTTTTCTTGCCAGGCCGCCTGACGACGATTCATTTCTTGAATTAATTCTGGATTCATTGCCAACCAAATTTCAAATAAGCCAGCGTCTTTCGGGTCTGCTTCTGGCGATTTCTCCATTTTCCTTACGATCTTTTCTTGGGTTATATGCACTCCGTTGTAATTAAGAATCATTTGAGCGCACGCCGCCCAGCACCATCTGTCTCCTCGTTGCACCACGGCAAACTCCCTGACTCCATCACATCGCACGTCAAAGTCGTTTGTGCCAAGTTTTGTTAGTTTAGCACGGTCGCTTTTGAGGGGGAGCGGCGTTGCATCTACAGGTGGGGGAAGGGTTGTTGCGGCTGCGTCGGTGGCTTTAGTCGCACCTGAATCGGTTGTTGCGCAACCAGTGGTAAAAATCATTGCGAAACAGAAGGCGATTGCTGCAAGGCTAAATATGCCGTGCCCCCCAAGTGTTTTTGGCGATTTCATTTTTCAATTCCCTATCCATTGTTGTTGCCGGTGACAAAAATGTAACTGGCGGGAACACAATGCCTTCTGAGACATCCCGCCAAACGTAAAATAATTAATGACTCTATATCAGACAATTTTCCGAAAGCAACACGAAATGCGAAAAATGTTTCTATTTTCCTGCATCCCCAAGTTCCAAGGGTGGGGTGCCGGGGGGAAGGGCGGCATCGTGTGAAAAAAGAAACCCGCCGTGCAATGGCGGGCTTCTTCGGTAGGGGAGGCTATTTTTCCCTGGCTGTGGTCATGTGGTCGGTCAGTCTGTCAATCCGGGCGCAAGCAGTTTTGTAATGGGCTGCATCCTTTTCAATCAGCATATAACGACGATTGCAGAGCAAGGCGGCAATGCCTGTGCTGCCTGAGCCGGCGAACGGGTCAAGGATCGTTTGGCTAGGGCGGGAATACGCTTCAATCAATGGCGTGAGGCTGTCCACAGGTTTTTGCGTCGGGTGCAATTTATTGCCGGTGTATTGCCAGGTTAAAACATCGGCGGGCGGATTTTTTGGGGGTAGGGGATTGCCCTTTGCCAAGAGATACGCTTGCTCGTGCATCATCTGATTATGCCGGACACATGAGGCGTAGCGTTTGACCCAAACGAAGTGACCCACGGGCTGAAAGCCGCACTCTTTCCAGACGGATAAAAAGCGTTCCGCTTTGCTCCATCCGTAGAAGCTGACGCAATAGGAATCCGGCTTTAGCACACGGTACAACTCGGAAAAGGCCGGGAACATCCAACGGCTATTGTCGTCGTTGGCGACGCTCCGCCCGCTCCGGTCCTTGTACCTCACCAGATACGGCGGGTCGGTTAGAATCAAATCCGCGCTGGCGTCTGGCAATTTTCGCAATTCCTGCACGCAATCACCGTGAATGATTTGACTGGGGTGGGTGTCCGGAAAAGCCTGCTCGGGATGGGAGGAAGCCCCTGACGTGGATTGTGTTCGACTGTTTTTGTCTGTTTTCATGGTAGTATTTTTGCGGCTTCATGCCGCTCGGTCTGGTTTTCGCCCTTCACGAAAAGGCGAGTGTGTGAGTGGCGGCCAGTAGGGAGTAGCCGCGAGGAGGGCACTGCGTCGGCCCCCGAACGAAAGCGAGCCGGTGAGGGCGAAAATAGAACCGGAGGCACAAGCCAAAATCACCATAAAGCAAAGGGACAAAAAGGCGGACACCGGCACGGTGAACGGCCCTTGCAGCCGGGTGAATGTTGCCTGACGGCTTTGGGGATCAAAGGCCCCGAAAGCAAATTGTCCGTACCACCGATGCGTCAGCCACACGGTTTTTAAGGGAATACGAAACAGGCCCGATAAACGGCGGACAGTCAAACTCGACATGCAAACCGAGAATTTGGCCGAGGACGGGGAAACGTGGCGGATTCCAAAGGTCCTGACCTTTGGCGCGGGTTCGGGCCGGCGTCAGGCCCGAGATGAGTATTCAAGGGATTCCAAAGGGATAAATTCCCTTTGGCGTCGGGACTGGGCTGACGCAAAGCCCAGCCGGGAAAGCGGCCACAACCCCAGCAAAATGCCGGGGTCGTGGTGGTGGCGTCAAATGCCTTGTCCATCGCCGGTCATAATCTCGGCGTCTCGTGCTCTCTGCCATGTGTCGGCATAGTCTTTCGCGCAAAGCTCCCGGACTTTGGCTTGTGCGTTCTCGTCAAGCTGGTCAGCAACACGGCGGGCAAGATCATAGAATAGATGCCAACGGGCACGTTTGTAGATGCGGGGACGTTCGTGGAGCCAAACAAACACGGCGCGGAGCGTGTCGGCGGTGTCGTGGGTCACTTGGTATCGCGGATGCGTCGTGCCGGGTTTGAGTTTGGCAAGGGCGGCACTGTCACCGGGGAAAAGGTCTGCGGCCAACCGTAAAGCCTCGGCCTTGGTGCGGGTAAAAGCGGGGAAGTTCATGGTCAATCCTCGGTTTGGAGCATTAAGGTTATGGCCGGTTGCGGGTCGTCAATGTCGAGGGCGGAGCAAACCGCCACGAGCTCAACGCCTTTGGCGCTGCGGTTATCGTTACGAACGTAGAGCACAACCGGAATCCGGTCCGCTCCCGGTGAACTTCGCTTGATCGCCATGCGGGTCATCCAGAGCAGGTCCCATAATCTTCCCGCCTCGTCCTGGCCGCGGATACCCTCGGGGACGACGACATAGCTTTCAAAAACGGCGCGGGTGATGAACATGGGGAAACGGATTCCGGCTTCCTTGGCTGTGGTGCTCACGTCAATCTGTTCGCCATCGGCAAGGGCTTGTTTGCGGCTGTAGGCGTAAATGATGGGGCCAAAATCGGGATTTGTATTCATGGGGATTTCAATGGGTTGAGTTTCGATAAATTCAATGGGGATATTCATAGGCTCAATAAAAGTAGCCGAGCGCCCGTAAGCTCTGATGGCCGGGGGTGCCCATGACAAGATGGTCAACCACTTCGATTTTCAGGAGTTGCCCGGCCCGGATAAGATCGCGGGTCACTTTGATGTCAGCCTCGCTGGGCGTGGGGTCGCCGCTGGGGTGGTTGTGAACCAACACAATCGAGGCGGCGGAAGTCATGATGGCCAGTCGGAAAACTTCGCGGGGATGCACAAGCACGGTGTCCATTAAGCCGACACTGACAAGGTAATGGCCTTTGATGCGCTTGCGGGTGTTTAAGATCAGCACCACAAAACATTCACACTCCGGGTTGAAATAGGGGTGCGTGGGGACATGCAACCGCCAGTAGTCGGCGGCTTGTTGCGGGGTGTCGCACAAAAGCAGGCTGTCCGGCGTAGGGCATTCCCGCAAGGCCATGACCTTGTATTCATGGGGCTGGCTTTCAAACTTGAACGGCTTCACAAGGTTGTCAAAGCCGGGAAGGGTAGGCGTGTCTTCGTTCAAAACCATCGCCGCCTTTTTTGATTCCGATGGCCGGACACTCGCCGGTGCTGCCGCTTCATTCTTTGTATTTGTTGGTTTCATAGCTTTTTTTTGAAACCGCTGTCCGTCACCCTGCCGTTTGCTGCTCGCTTCACAAAAGGGGAGACAGCCAGCCGTGCGCGGGAGCGCATTCAACCATTCAGCGAAAGCGAAAACCGTGACAGTGGGGGGGGAGGGTGGCGGGGCGACGCTGGCGCGGTTTTCGATCTCGCTCCCGACTATCGGCTGGTTGTCGGACCAGTGAGCAGCAAATGGTGGGGTGATGGCAGGCGTAAAAAAGGCGAAGAAACCAACCTGAAATGACAGCCCCGCAGGGTACGTTCAAACCATTTCCGCGCAGCGGGTGGCGGGTGGGCTTTGCGGGTGCGCCTGCTGGGGGTCTCGGTCGTCCAGGGAAATGGACTGGCCAGCATGGTGCAAGGCGGCGGCAACGAGCATTGAACAAGTGGTCTTGCCAACGCCACCTTTGCCAATTACGAAAGGAATGCGAGTGGTCATAAAGTCAATCATGTTGCACGTAAACACACTCATGCGCGCTCACGTGTAGCAATCTATATTTATCCATTGACATCTGTATTAAATCACGCTAAAATACCGACTATTATGAGTTCTGTCGAAATAGACCCAAATAAAGAACATACGGCGCGTGAGGCGTCAGTTTTTCTAAAATGCACTGAGGGCACGGTAAAGAAATACTGCCGTAGCGGTGAACTGGCCGCTAGGCAAGTTTCAAAGAAGCTTGAGTGGAGGGTATTTGGAAGTGAAATCATAAAATTTCGGGAAAAATATAATATCACTTGAAACGGGCGCTTTTATGTGTCTTGACATTTTTCGCAAGAAGTATTCAATAACCGTTCCATTGCTTGAATTTTAATGAGAAATTGTAAATAATATGGCTACACCATTAAGGAATTTTACTGCATCTGTTGGTCTGACCGCCTTGGGGCGTCAGCAATGCCCTTTCTGTGGGGTTGCGCTTCAAGAGACGGTTACAGGCAAACGCCCAACTCCCAAAGGGGACGCTTGCGCTGATTGCTATTTTGGAGAAATTAGTGAAGGACTGGAGATTCATCCAATCGCTTCTGGGCGGGTTCGCCGCGGTTGATTTTTATAGGTTGTCGGGTTGTCTCTCGATTTCCCAAGGTGTCGCTTGGGTGGGTTCTTTTAGTGTAATTACTGCTTATCGTTTATTTAATTATGGTTACTTATTTGCTGAGCGATGAAGTTGTGGAGCGTTGTTTATTTGATTTCTTGGAACGTTTGCAGGCGCTCGAAAATGTTCCGACTTTATGGTGCCCACTCACACAGTCTGGTGCTGTGCTGTGTGAGCATTTGAAAAAAATAGCAATAAAGCATTTTCAAGACTTGGCAGATCAAGTTTCGGTGCTGCGAATCGAGTACGGGGGGATTCCGAAAAAGATTTGCTTCGACTCCTTAACTCCTAAAGAAGAACTGTCCGGCCAACGAATTCTCCTTCTGGACAGTGCAATTCATTCAGGCAAAAGCATGTCGTTGGCAACCGACGAATTGTTTGCCAATGGTGCGACAGAAGTTTTGAGCTACTCGTTAATCGTTAAGCAAGGAAGCGATTTTCTGCCTAGCATCTGGGGAATTATGCTGGGTGATACTGACAGGGCTTTTTTTCTCCTAGATAAGATCCCGAGTCAACGGCTTTATACGAGCCAGCACATTGAAACGTCCGTACGCAAGCGACCTTTTTACGTCCATATTCGGAAGCTTGAAAAAAATAGGCCAAAAGAACCGCGAGTGGAATGTGGGGTGGAGTCAATGGACAAAATCTCTTGGGCTGACCGGTATTTTGACATGGCTACCAGCAGCAGCAAACGGACGACGTATATTTTGCTTCAGCAAACAGAAATTGTGGGCTATCTGACAATCCATTTTGAAAGAGGCGAACTTTTTATTGATGAACTGGCAGTTGATAAAAAACACCAAGGCAAAAAATATAGCGGAGTGTTGTTACGCTTTGCTGAGAACATGTGCCGCCACGCAGATTGTAGAAAAATCAAGCTGCATGCAATTAAGGAGAAAATCGACTATTATAGGCATTTTGGCTACGAGATTGTTCTCGGGGCACCGATTCTCGAACTAAATGATGAGGAATACCACTCTATGGAACGCCGAGTGTTAAATTACTTTAGTCCACATTCGATTCGGGATTTTGCCAGTGTGTTGTAATTGCGTCGGGTCCAGGCCTCGCGTCGGCCCGGTTGGCGCCTTGGGATTTCAATGGCGCGAACGGCCTGGAGCGGTAAGGGCAATGGGGCAGAGCGGAAGGCGGCAGCGACGACGAAATACCCAAGTCGCACCCCACCAGGGCGAGCGCGGAGTCTCGGAATTTCAATTCGGGGAATCAGGGGTGTTGAAATTACGAGTCTCCAAGCGATGGGGGAGGCGATTTAACCGTTCAACACGAACGGCAAAACGGTTGCGCTGCTGAGAGCCGGGCGGGCGGCGTGGGTTGGAAAAGCTGAAATTTGTCGAAACGTGGCAGGGTGGGAGAGTGCGCCCGGTCATGGGATGGCGGCGGGGTGTGAATTGCGTTCTCATATCATAAGAAAAACCATCGTTCCGCGAAGAGCAAAGAGCGGAGGCATCCATCTTTGATTTAAAGCGGGGGGAATACCATATTGGGGTCATATTTTAGAAATCGAAACCCCTGCTCCCTGATAAGTGCAGCATTTGAATCATCAGGACAAACGACTACAAAATCAAGCGTTGATACAGCACAACCAGCCACATAGCCTGCACGGTAAAGGCGTAGTTGACGAAATAGCTCTCCTAACGATTCGATTTCCGTTTTGGCCTCAAATAGAACAGGATGTTCGTCTCGACTCACATATGCCATAAGATCGGCAAAGCCAATGAATTGACCGCCTTCCTCATTCATCGTTACCAACGGTTCCCATTTCACACGATAGCCTTTTGGGCGAGTCTTAGGCGAAAAAACTGTCCATAACACATCCTCAATATTGGCGTCGAGCCACTTGATTATTTCGTCGTGTGCGGGCTTTTTTAGGTCTGGGTCAGCAAATCCAAACCGAGCCTGTAATGTTTTGATTTTGGGGGTTGCCATATCAATTACTCGTCGTGTAGAAATGCCTCCTTAAAAATCAGAAGTCGAGACAAATTTACCATTTGCGTTTTGCTACTCAACCCCCATCCGACATTTCTGGTCCAACTGGTAGCAAATGCGCCTGACCATCTCTTGATCAAGAAAAACGCTCTTCAAATCGTTAATCCGTGTGATTTCCTTCGGATTTAGAACGTGCAGGTCATTTGATGGAACGCTACGCTCAATCCACCAACCCGGAAGTGTCAGGATGGACGATACTTTAACGGACTGCCCGACAGCCTTGGTCAGCCAAATCGACAACGTGGCGGCATTGTTGCGCGCCTGTTCGACGTCCTTTTGTTCTTCACCCCACGGCCATCGAAGTGCTGATCCGTTGAACAGCACCCGGAATTCCTTGTCGCCAGCTTTGTTCACCGGCTTGCTACGCGTTTTAGTTTCAACGACAAACACGCCTTGCTTGCCGACAAGGACATGATCCATGTTGAAACAGTCAAACGGGACGTCATGGTAAATCTCAAAGCCGTGGACAATGAGCCGGGACAATTCCTCACCAACGTAACGCTCACCATCAAACCCAAGCCGATAATCCTTGCGTTCCTTCAACAAGCGTGAGAGCCCATTTTTAAGAGACAGGGTCCAAATTAAGGAAATCGTCAACAACAGCAGGCAGGCAATCAGACCGTGCAACCTTGTCGTAACTGCCGTGCCAGCCAATACGATCGGCCCTGCCACCAACAGCATGACCCTGTCGTCAATGCTCTCGTCCAATGACTCTATTTTGAGGCGCAGGCTTTCCCCAGCAGGGCGACGTTTTAGTTCCTTAAAGGGGTGCTTCCTTTCGGCCTGTCGTTGCCTTGCTTCGCGCAAGATCACGGCAACGGTCAAAATCGCAGGCAATATGCACAGTATTACGGACGCAATCGCGACATAATCAACCTGCACCGTCAAAAATTGATTTCCATGCATACGAAATGTTGCACAAGAATGACAAATTTCCGCAATAAAATTTTAATTCCTCGCCATTCAGAAATGGCCGGAATGAAGTTTGTATTGCATTCTGCCCTAAAAATGGCATTCAAGTGGCATGCCAATCCGTGTTTTGCTCAAATCGCTCACGTTTTCGGACGGAACAACTGTCGATACTTCTGGCTCCAAAATAGTTGTTTTGGTCGGGCCGAACAATTCAGGTAAAAGTTCAACACTTAATGAAATTTTAGTAGGGGCAGGTGCGTCAGCACACGAGGAAATTGGACCAGTTCTCAGGCAAGTGCTTTTCGATAAACATGGCTCGTCCGCAGAGCTTAAAGAATGGCTCAATGAAAAAGTCCAAAAGGTGTTGCTGCCGTATAACAGAGGCGAGCAGTATTCTTGGCTGGGCAGTGGCTGCGCCATGGCTGATGTTGAAAAAAGTTGGACCGGCCAAAATTTAGGTGAGTTGAATGCAATTTTATGTACCTTGATAAGTGTCGATAAACGCATCGGAGTTGCCAATCCGCAAGAACCTATAAATTTTTTTGAAGAAGCGCCGAGTCATCCCGTCCATGTGCTATTTAAAAATCCTGATTTGGAGAACAAAGTGAACGAAGCATTCAAGGCAGCGTTCAAAACCGAAATTGTTTTAAATCGAGGCGGCGGAAAATTTTTAGCGTTTCATTTTGGCGCAAAACCAGAATTGCGGCCGAACGAGAACATTTTGTCCCATAGCTATTTTACGCGCCTCTGTAATCTGCCGTTTCTTCACAAACAGGGACATGGTATGAGAAGTTTTGCGGGGTGCATCTTTCACGCTTTTACATCGCCCGCATTCATTCATTTACTGGATGAACCGGAGGCTTTTTTGCATCCACCACACGCGAAGTTACTTGGCAGCTTGTTGGCTCGATCAATTGGAGAGGATCGGCAGGTCATAATAGCCACCCATAGCGGGGATTTCCTTCGCGGTCTTCTTGACGCTACCCCGACCGGTCTGCGAGTCATTAGGCTAACAAGAGACGGCCAAATGAATCATGTACATGAATTAAATGCCGATTCCATTCGCGTCCTTTGGGCAGATCCGGTATTGCGATTTTCTAATGTCTTGGATGCTGTGTTCCATGACGGGGTTGTTCTTTGCGAATCTGATTCGGATTGTCGCTTCTATTCGGCGGTTCTTAATGCTGTTCTTGAGAATCGTGGAGCAGTAGCTCCAGACGTAATGTTCGCAGCGTCAGGCGGTAAGGATCGCATGCCGGTCATCGTGCAATCGCTTCGGCGTTTGGGCGTTAAAATGCGCGTTATAGCTGATTTTGATGTCCTCCGTGATGAAGGCACATTATCTGGAATCGTCAACTCTTTAGGCGGTGACTGGGGGCAAGTTAAAACTGCATGGCAAAACGTTACCGCCAGTATTAGAACACAAAGTCCGCCGTTGGCTTTGAACCAAGTCCGCGAGCAAATTTCTGTGGCGCTTGATGGCGAAAAGAATTCATCTGTTTCAGAACGTACGATAGAGAAAATTAAAGGCACTCTCAAAGCGACATCACCGTGGCATGGGGTTAAGCTAGCTGGAGTGAGTGCATTTCCATCAGGCCAACAGCGTATCCAGTTGAATGAGTTCCTTGGGCATTTAAAAGGCTGGGGTTTATTTCCTGTGGATTGTGGCGAGATTGAACGATTTGTACCAACTGTGGGAGACCACGGACCTAAATGGGTCAGCCAAGTATTAACAAAAAATCTTTCCAACGATCCTGAACTGGAGATGGCACGCAAATTTATCGCCGAGGTTTTTGATGTTGGACCACATGTAGGTTGGAGTCAACCGGATCATGTCCCCAAAGCGCCAGTACAATCTAGCGTTTCGACAAATGCTACAGTTGCGTCCGAATCGAGCACTGCCCCGCGCCCAATTTGGAACGCACTATTGAAAAGGTTTGGCTTTTGAAATCACATGAGATCGTTGTTTACACTTCTTTGCAAAGGCCCGTAGCAAAATGGCGTTGGGTCTGGCGCAAGTAGTGAATTCTCTTGATTGTCGGCAGGCCATAAAAATGCAATTATTTTCCAATGATCTCAAACGACCTCAGCCACCGACTTCCGCCCCGGCGGCAGCCTTTCGGCCACCAAAACTACCAGGATGCCCCACCGCGCCCGCGAGTGGTTGAAAACATCATCAAAGAGGGTGGAATTGCGGTGGAGCGGAAGACATTTTTCTTGAGCCTAAGAGAAAACGACCGTGGCGGGTTTCTGCGGATTATCGAAAGCGGCGGCAGTTCCCCAAAACGCAATTCCGTCATGGTTCCGATGCCTGGGTTAAAGGATTTTCAACGGCTGCTGGCGGACATGCTCAAGGCGCATAAAGAAAGGCCAGAAAAGCCCAAGATCGGGTAGGTGGCGCTGGACACCCGGTTCCGCAATTTGCTGCCCTGCGGGTGTCAGAAACGCCGCTTCCGGGAATTCTTCCTTTTCATGGATGCAAATTTGATTTCCGGCGCGAAACGTCTGCACCATTTGAACGCAATTGCCTGGGACTCGTAAGAGCCGCCAGAGAGTTCATGCAGGCCGGTGTAGCGGCGGATCAGTTGTGTCTGGCCCAAGAATCCGATTATCTCGTCGGTCTTCTCAAGCTTCAATTCCGTTGGAGTCATCAATTTCATGCCGCCAGTCTGGCAGGTGACCTTGGACATAGGCTGTCCAAGGTCCGAAAAAAGATGACAGTTTTAGAGGCGTGATTAACTACCGTTTTTTGTGGCTACATTGACAAAAAACGGGCGGGGAGGGGAGTCGCAAAAATAGCCGGAAAGTTCTTGGAAATTCTCAGGGAACGGCGAAAATCACCGTGTCAGGTTGAAAAGACATAAACAGATGTAAAAAACAAGAATCAAAAACATATTTTGTAGCTTTTGGCTACGAGGCCGACTCGAAACCGCGAATTTCCCAAGCCTCCCAGAAACAAGCCGCCACTTGGCGCGGCTTGGCGTACTTTCTGGGAGGGCGCTTCGCGGTGCCTGAGTCGGGGTGCGTCAGGTTCGCGCCTTTTGATTTTTGAAGAATTCAGGAATGAAAGAACTCATGAAAGCTTATTGGCAACAAATAACTAGAACTCTGATTTTAGCTACGATCATTCTATCGGCGGCGGCAAACGCGGAAGCGCAAACCAACCAGTTTCAGCATCCCCCGGCGGAATATGGCGTCATTCAAATGTTCGCGCAAAATCCGGCGGCAATGTATGTCATCACCAATTTGCTAAATGAGCCGCCACCGGCATTGACCGTGCCGGCGGTTTCACAGACCGCCAACGGCACTTCCGGCACCTATTGGACTTTGAAAGGTGAATCGGTTCCGCTGCCGTTTGATCCCTATCCTGATTTGCCGGTGTATCAAATCAGCACCAACCGGGAGTTTGTCATTGATGATCGCAGCGTGGATTATGCCGCACTGAACGCGCTGGCGGCCTTGGAGGACACCGCGTCTGATGCAACGAACTCGTCAGTTTTCACTGGATGCCAAACTTGCGCCTGGGATGACGGCGGTCTGCTGTGGATTGAAGTCACCAACAACTTGGACACTCCGGGGCAATTCAACGCGGTGCTGCACAATACCGTGCAAGGCCAGGGTTACGACATTTTGACCACGCCAAATCTGCTTGGCTCGTGGGCAGCAGAACTGGTCGTGACGGGGGCGGTGGGCAACCTGACGCCGGTGCAAATTCCGATGAACAATAGCACCGCCAAATTTTTGCGGGTGCGGACCTCAGTGGCTTATTCGTTTTATCTGGTGACACTGCCTTTGAGCCAAACCGCGCAGGTGAACGACATGGTGACGTTTTACGTCGAGACCGGCGGCAACACCAACCTCAGTTTCCAATGGACGTTCAACGGGAGTGCGATTGATGGCGCGACCAACAGCAGCTACACGGTCAACCGGGTGCAATCCACGGATGGGGGTGATTACGCCTGCATCATATCCGACGGAACCAATTCCCTTGTCACCGCCGCCGGAACGCTGGCAATCGCGATCCATGGAGGCGATTTGAACCGGATGAAGATTTACAGTTCGCGGCAGAATTACACGTTCAAAAGCGGCGTGACTTACTACATCCCCAGCCAATTCCTGTTTTACGGAAAAACGACCATCGAGGCGGGAGCCGTCATCAAGCCGGATTGGATGTATGGGGCCGGATTGGTCATCCTGGGAACTTTGGATTGCAAGGGCGAGCCATATTTGCCTGCGGTGATTACGTCTGTGGATGATGATTCCATTGGCGAAAACCTTGGTTTTAGCGATTGGGACGGCTGGCCGCAGCCGTATCAATCGGGCGTGCCGTATTTGGAATTGGCCTGTTGCAAAAACAATTCCATTCACAATTTGCGGATTGCCTACGCGGATTATGGCGTGACCACGCCCACGGCTTCACAGCGGCTGGATTTGTGGGACTGCCAGTTTCTGCAATGCAATTACGGCGTCGTCAATCTGGTCCCGGGTAGTTCCACAAATACCCTGCACAACGTCCTTTTTTCCGCGTGCGGTGCGGCCGTGGGCGCGGCAACCAACGCAATTACGATTGAAGCGGAACAGGTGACAGCGGACGTAGGAGATTTCTGTTTAGCCAATGCCGCGCCTAACCGGATGGCGCTGACAAACTCGATTATTTTAGGAAATCCGCCTTCGGCGACAAGCATGGTGTCTGTGCAGGTTGCGCTGAATCCCGACGGAACAAATTTTACGCCGTCGGGAACGGGGATTACTTCAACCAACACGGCCATGTATTATTTAGCCGCAAACAGTCCTCTACATCAAACTGGCTCGGCAACCATCAGTCCTCGGCTCCAGGCGGAATTGCGGAACAAAACCACCTATGCGCCGGTGGCCTTACCGCCTTGGATGAATTTGAGCGGAAACATGACGCTGCTGCCGCAAGCGCCGCGTTACACGAACGGTGCGCCCGACATCGGCTATTATTACGATGCTTTGGATTACACGATGGCGGATTTACGGTTGACCGGCGGTACGCTGAACGTGCTGCCTGGCACGGCGGTGGGATTCCGCATGGATTTCGTGTGGGCGGCAACCAATTGGACTTATATCGGAATGGATGTCTGCGAAAACGCCCATCTCAATGTTCAAGGAATGCCGAACAAGCCCTGTGTGTTTGTGGACGTGCAGCAGGTGCAGGAGCAATTTGCCTGGCCGGTGCGGGGCAACTTCGTGCCTGACTATTGGCCGCAAAACGATGGCGACCAGCCGCCGGTCTTGAATTTCCGCTTTGCGAATCTATACGCCGATTACGCTTCCTATTACCAGACACCTCAGTACCATTTTTGGTCTGGAATTTCCTGGAACGGCTATGAATGGTCGGCGGACAGCGCCATGTTTTTCACTTTGCAGGATTGCCAGTTGCGGGGCGGTCAACTGGACATCGGCACGCCGGACAATCCTGATACTGGATACGGTTTTTTGGATTACACCAATGTCTTGGGCAGCGGGGCGGTGACTTGGAACAACAACCTTTTCGATGGCGTCAGCGTCAATCTTGACCCGACGTACTACTCGACGTACCAAGTGGTAAACTGCGATTTGAGGGTAACGGCTCGCAACAACCTTTTCAGGAATACGCTGTGGTTTAATATTTATGGAACTCCGGCCACGGCTGGCAATTGGACTTTCCAAGATAACCTGTTTGACAAGGTGCAATTTTACCAAGACCCCACATCGCCACTGGATTTCGACCATAACGGCTATTGGCCGTTGTTGAGTGAGGAAATCATTTGGGCGGCTTCGGGCTATGTGAACCAGTTGCAACCGACAGCCACCAGCGATGGCGGTACAGAAGTGATTTTAAGCAATGCGCCGCCGTACCAAGCCGGTGCCTACGGAAACTATTATCTCTCGCAAACAAACGCGCTTTATCAGGCGGGCAGTCGCACAGCGTCAGACGCAGGATTGACACAGTACACAACACTAAGCAACCAGACAAGGGATGAAGCGGACGCACCCGTAAACATCGGTTTGCATTATGTCGCGGCTACCAATTCGTTGCCGCTGGATAGCGATGGCGATGGGGTGCCTGATTATGTGGAGGTAGAACATGGCACGGACCCGAACAATCCAATGACGGACGGTATGACGCCAGACGCATATAGTGACGCTTACGATAACGTTGACCTGTCAGGGAACGGGATGGTTGGCCGGATTAAAGATGCATTGGGGCTCGATCCGACAAACACTGCTAATCCACTTATTTTAATTCAGGTAATAACAGGTGACGAGCCGGACACGGTTACTTTTAAGTTGCCAATCAACTACGTAACCCTAACAAATATCGGGCTAATACATTTGAAATTAAATGGAGTGACAGCAGAATTTGACACTGTTAGCGCAGCGCCAGATGGCAACACATTGCTATCATGGGCCGCAATTTACGATGTGCCGGCGCAATATCTTGTACAAGCGCAAATGCAAATTAATATCACTGGGAACGAATTGACGACGCTTACGTGCGCGGGAGTGCCCATGCCTTTTATAAACGATAACAATCTTCAATTCTTCTTTTCCGATTCATTTTTTGACGACAAAGGAGCGTATCTGGACGCCCAACTGCCCGAACAAAGCGCAAGCTATACAATTCAACTTTATGATCCAAGCACAACCCCAGAGACCTTCATCAAAGGTATAACAAATTCAACATCATCCGGTATGATTCAAGAAGATTGGAATCTAACTTATGATGACGGCGTTACAACATTTAGCGGCTCAAGCGTTGACGCTGTATATGATGTAAAGCTTGCATCGCAGGCAGCAAATCCCGCAGTGCCACATAAAAAGCAAAGCCGCATAATGCCAAGGTTAAACATTACAGAACAAGGAAATGGTTTTGACTTTACATATATGTACACCCCTACAAACGGCACGTTGTACCATGAGTTTGACTACGATTTTAACTCCGATGATGGCGTTGTATGGGTGGGAATGCAGTCCATTGTTGACGATTTGATTATGCCCCAAACGGTGGGAAATGGCGGCAACGCCAATCATTATGACTCGGGCTTTAACTTCTACACCAGTAGCGGAAACAACAACCATGGTAATGGACTAAGCGAAGGTTTTCCTGGGTTTCTTGATTCAATGTACACGATTACAAACGGAGCCAACGGGTTGTTTCTCGACATGAGCAATGGGATTACTCGCAATTTTTACTGCTACGCACATGGCTGTAATGGCGGGCTCGCGTGTTATGCTCCAGAGAAGCAAAAGCCCAGCGTAAGCATTTATGCAAGCCAGATTAGGAATCTCCTCCGTAATGATGTCGCTTGGGAAGGGCATGGGTACGTTGCGAAGTTCAATAACCCATATCGTTTTGTATTTTTGGATGGCTGTTCTACCGCCTCTGGATCGGATTGGCGCATGGCCTTTGGGATGCATACATATTATTACACAAATACCGCAGCACGCGGAAAGGTTGGCCCTCAAGCCTATGTTGGTTGGGGTGCCGATCACACTGGTTTGTTAAATTCTACTGATGATTCTACAGCTTCCCAAGATATATTGGTTGCTTATACAATTACACTATTCGAATTTTATGATGAATGGATGCAGGGAAACAAAACAGTGGCTGAGTGCATTCACGACGCCTCAATGCAAATACCAAACGACAATTCCATTGCGTTTCCAGTTCCGGGGAACGAAACAATTGCCTTTTCTGGCACAAGCATCAACGGTAGCGGATACAGCTATATTTACACTAATGTAATTACCAGCCCTATTTATGTTATCGGCCATTCCGGCCTGACGCGCGGTAGCTGGAATCCTATTTATGACAACATCAAACCTTATGCCGCTCCTCGCGCTATACAATGAACTTCTTAATAAACAAAGTCAGGCTATATAAAATTATATTGGGCGCAGTGTTCGTTATCACTGTTTTATCTGCAAGCAAATTGCAGGCGCAGACACTAACAAACACGGGTTTGGGATCACTATTTGACTATGATGAGACAGGGCGAACATTGCCGCCTGGGGTGCCAAAAGAAGTAGATCCTAATGGGAAACTCATTCACATTCCAATTAGGTTTACTAGCGACGCATATCGAAAACAATGCTTGGATTTTGTAGTAGGGGAGGCAAATAGAGTTGCAAGTGAGTTGTCGCTAACCGACGAACTGCCTATTACAGCTACGAATCTTGTTGAATATTATATTGGCCCATTTGGCCTTAATTATCCAAAGCGAGAGATCGGTAATATTACAACCAAAGGTTTTATGTATGGCGTTACCGTGCACGACAAATTTAACTATATCGTTGTGGCTAATTATGATCGCAAGTGCAGCCAATGCCGAGACACCGGTGAACTGCCTATCAGCCACTTGAACACGAATGCCGCTTTTCAACTGGCGATGAAATGGCTAACCGATCTTTCAATGGATGTTGCCTCGTTAAACCATGATTGCAAAGTTCATGTCGCTGTATCGCCCTATTGGAGTGGCTTATCCAGGTTGGGTGATGTTCCCCAAAAACATTTTGCCCCGATTTATTTTATATGGTGGACTTCGACAGAGAATGAGGAATTTGGCGGCGAAAAGGCTAGCGTCGAACTCTTCTTGCCAACAAAACAGCTACTCCAATTGAAGGTAAAGGACACAAAATATATTTTGCGAAAACCGCTGTTGTTTACAAATCTTTCCGAGTTGTTTCCGGGCGTTGCTCCGATTCATACAAATCACCTAGTTGCGCCAATTTATATGTCCGCGCCACCACCATAGAGTTGTTCAGTTTAACGGCAATGTCCTCTTTGACAATGGGCTGCGCTGACAGCAAGTGCAATTTATATGGCATTGCCAATGATTAATACATTATTGATAACCATTAATGAACGGGAAAATACATATTCCCGATATTGACTGACAGCCAGCAACTTCCGTAATTTACGGGAGCCCTGTTTTCCCTAGTTGTCCAAACAACTTTCGCCTTTTTCCCTAGTTGTCCAAACAAAACGCAGGCTTTTCCCTAGTTGTCCAAACCCTTATCCCCGGCCGATAGCGTGACCTTCTGCGACTTTATTGCCGTTCTGACACGCCAAATTAACCGTGCCGTTGGGTTCTTTTTCGCAACTCGTCCCTCTATTTCGTCACCCTTGGCCTCCGCCAATAGCTCTGCAAACCGTGCTGTTCCTAGCATGGCCTTTGCCATCCTGAAAAATGGCTCATTTCCTTCAAGGCGAACAGCGGCCTTTTCCAGGAGGTCAATCTCGTACTCGCTCATCGGTTCCACCTGGGCTAGACGTTGCTCTAGTTCCTCCAAAGTATGACCGCTTGCAACCCAATCGTCGATAAGGGCGGATTTCCTTGTAAATAAGTTAGATTTGTGCTGTTTTCTCTCCTCCCAGGCCTGCAATTTGTAATCGTCTCCACTGTTGGTTTCAGTAAGCCTCACACGAAAAACACCATTCAGTGTTTTAAGGCCATCAAGCTGCTTCAAAATCGAATTTCTATTTTTCGTGAACAACTCCTTCCGGCGAGATTTGTGCATGGGAACCGTGGAGGAAACCTGCCGCAATAGGGTGGTCAACCCGATCTCAAATGGCTTGGCTTCTGTGCAATGGTGGGCGCGACTGGGAATATAGAGGTAAATGGCTTGCGCGAGGGGAGCCCGGATTGAATTGAACACGTCAAATCTCAAGTGTTGTAATTCCTCTGCCTTACCCAGCAAATCCGCAAATTCCTTGGATAGCGTGCAACTGTTGAACCACATTTCCATTTGCCCGGACGTGGCGAGCTTGGCGTCCTTTCGGCGAATGGGGCGTTCCTCAATTGCCACCCGTTCAATCAAACGGTAAGTGCGGGCAATGCCGGTGTCTATTTCGGTGATGCGAATAAAGGCGGTGACTAGATTGTCAAATAGGCTCCGAATGGCGCGGGAATAGCGTCCGCCATTGCTATTGGCATACAGTTGGCAAATCTGATTGAAGGAGAAACGCACCAGTTGGGTGTTGTCGTCCGAGTTTTGCCTGCAACTCAAAAGAGAGAACAACAGGCGGGCATGACGGACATCGAGTGCCGGCGGATGGCTGTTCGGGTTCAACGGATTGAATCCGCCGATATGAAAATGGAAGTTGCCGACCGTCACTTTGCGTTCGCCTGCTTGTGGACTGGCCGCAAAAAATGGGCTAATCAAAAATTTCTTTGGAACAAGCAGCAGCCGGGAACGAGCAAAGTCCTCCTGTTGTATTGTTAAACTGCCCGACGTGTCCTGCACGGTTATCAGTTCTAAACCGTACTTCCGTGGGATGGCAACCGTGTTTTTTGAATTGGGGGAGATTGTCATCACCCGTGGCGCGAATGTGGAAATTGACAGACCCATTGTCATTGCCTCGTTGCGTCGCCACCATTGTGGCGATTGGGGCGTGTTGGACGATGAGGACCGGCTGGCCAATGAAGAGGCTTTGAAGCATGGCGGTCGGCTGTTCTCGGTTTATCTGAACCAGCACAAAGAGCGGTTTTACATCATCACTGAGGCCGATAGAAGCGCGACGACGATTTTGATGCCGGAGGAGTATTAGCAAGACCTGTTGACTTTAAGGTGTGCAGGTGGCTAACCTCTGCCATGAATTACAGTGATTTATCGGTCAGCCAACTGCGCAAGGCCGCCGACATATCCGAAAGAATCCAAGTCTTCCGGGATGAACTTTTTAAGCTCTTTGCTGGCCAAATTGCTGACGGTCCCGCTTCCTCGCCGAAACACCGCCACAAAATGAGTACTGTTGGAAGGGACGGAATTCGGGCAGCACAGAAAGCCCGTTGGGCCAAGATCAAGAAGTCAAAGGCCGTGTAGAGGACGGGGTTGCACGCATACTACAGACGGACGTTGGAAAATCTAGTACTTGATTTAAACATGAAATGGGATGTTTTCATAAGTCATGCTTCCGAAGACAAGAACGATATTGCGCGACCTTTGGCCTCTGCCCTTTCCAAACGCGGCATGCGTGTGTGGTTCGATGAGTTTACTCTTGTCTTGGGGGATAGCCTCCGCCAATCCATCGATCACGGCTTGAGGAATTCTCGTTTTGGCATAGTAATTCTCAGCCCGTGGTTTTTTAAGAAGGATTGGCCACAAAAGGAATTGGACGGGCTTGTGTCGTTAGAGCGTCGAAGCCGAAAAGTGATTCTGCCAATTTGGCATAATGTTAAGTACGCTGATGTTTTAAAGTACTCTTCAATATTGGCCGGTAAGTTGGCAGTATCATCCAGCGTTGGCTTAGAGAAGGTGGTGGAAGAATTATTAAAAGCAATTTCGCCACGATCACAACAAATGCTTGACAAAACAAATCCACAATCATTGAATTCTTTTGTGTCTGACAGACAGACTATAAACAGGGTTGATTTGACCTATGACGCATCTGATGCAACTGGCAAAATGTGCGTGTTTCGCCATACTGATTCTGGAATCAGCTCGGTTTATTTGCGAATCGCCGCAACGAACAAATCATCATTCCATCTCAAAAATGTATTAGCTGATTTGGTTGGGTTGAGGTATAGATCTAGTAATTCGGAGAAATGGACGCCGATTAGTCTTGAACCTCATCATTTGAACTGGGCATTTTCGCATGGTAGCCCTTGCGACAGTCTTGAACCGAACACCACAAAATACATAGATCTGGTCACGTTTAGGGATGATCTTGATGGGATTGACATCATGGTGGCGAGACCAAAGGGTGAACGATTCTATTGGCAGAGTTCGCTTAATCGCATTGGGCAGTACTTATTTGATGTTCGTGTTTTTCCTGAGAATTGCGAGCGAACAGAAAACAGTTTTATCCTTAATTGGAATGGGAGCATAGAACAGTTCCAACCGACCGACTTAACGATTGGGGACGATATGCGGGGTTTGATTAATGAATGAGATTGTTGTCTTCGATTATTTGTTATTTGTAACATTCCCATTCCCCATGCGTCCATAAAATAGGTTATGGACGATTAAGCTTGCCGGAGTAGGGGTTTCTGTTTCAGAACATTCCCATGGAAGAAATGGTTGTTTTGGGGGCTGGGAAAAACCTGTTGAGCGTCGAGGCGTTCAAACGTCTCTCGAAAGTACCACCCGAAGTGGAATGGTTCGCCAACATTCAAAACCCCAACACCCGTGACGCCTACCGGCGTGATGTGGCGCGTTTCATGGAGTTTATCGGCATAAAGGAACCCAATCAGTTCCGTGAAGTGGGGAGGGCGCACGTCATTGCCTGGCGCAAGACGCTGGAGGCCCGGAAACTGTCCGCCGCCAGTATTCGCCGGAAGCTTTCGGCGGTTGCCTCCCTGTATGCCTACCTCTGCGAGAAAAACTCCGTGGTCAATAATCCGGCGGTCGGCGTAGCGCGTCCCAAGGAGGGTGCCAACGAGGGCAAGACCCCCGCCCTGTCGGACGATCAGGCGCGGGCACTCCTGAAAGCCCCTGCAATGCACACATGGCAGGGCAAGCGGGATCGGGCCATGTTGGCGGTTCTTTTGTATCACGGATTAAGAGCGACGGAGTTGTGTCTGCTCAAGATCAAAGACTACGAGGAGCGGCGGGGTGTGCGGACGTTGTGCATTCATGGCAAGGGCGGGAAGCTGCGATATATCCCGGTTCACCCCAAGGCCGTGGCGGCGGTCGGGGAATACCTGGAAGTCTCGGGACACGTCGGTGAGGCCGATGCCCCGCTCTTTATCCCCTCCCCCGAACGCTCCACCCGCAACAAGCCGATGCTCCGGCAGCGGGTCCGGGAATTGATCGTGCGGTACGCCAGGGGCGGCTTGGAAATGCCTCGCGGCACCGCCCGCCCCCATGCCCTCCGGGCCACCGCCGCCACCAACGCCCTGGAACATGGCGCGGACATTGCCAAGGTGCAGGACTGGCTGGGCCACGCTAATCCGGCCACTACCCGGCTTTACGACAAGCGCAAAAGTCGGCCAGAAGACAGTCCGACGTTCAGGGTGATTTACTGATTGCTGAGTGGATTAACTTTAGGCACTTTGGTGCGGCACTTGACCGTAAGCGCGCAGCATCGAGGTTGATCCTTGATGTCTTAAACGCAGGGTTGTTGTTTTTAAAGAATTGGTAATGAGAATTTAGAATTATGATTACACCAGCTTCCAATGTACAAGCCATCACGACCGTCAGCCAAACTCAAAGTCTTGCAATTGAAAATTTTATGCAGGGGGCGATTTATACATGGTCAAAAAATTTCCCTAAAAAGGCGTTTGCTGTGCGTGATTTGGTCGGCGGCGAAAATTATGACTGGCATGGAACGCCTCTCATTGCCCTTTATGATGCCCATAAACAGCTTGGCGAAAGTGATGTTGATGCCGTTTCACATGCTGCCCAAGATTTGGGGTGGATCGTGAAGAAGGTTTTGACCAACGACAAACGGAATTATGTTAACACTAAACAAGATAAAGTTAACTATTATAAATGGGTTGGCAACGAGCCATAACACTCAAGTAGAATGAGTAAAACTTAGCTAATCAACCTCGACAATTCATAGCGGGCCAAATAAATTTTACCAAGCCTATGCCAATGCATCGTGATATGGATTTGATCCGGGATTTAATGCTCAGATTTGAGCGGAACGATTATTCAATTCCTCAAGATCGCACAAAGGCCGAAGTAGCTTATCATGCCAAACAATTGATTGATGCCGGGTTTCTGGTGGGGCAGATTATTTCAACCCCTTCGCCAGGAAAGCTTGAGCCCACGGCCTTCATTATTCAGGATATTACATGGAAAGGTCATGACTTCATTGAGACGGTACTTGAGAATACTGTTTGGCAGAGAGCCAAAGAACATTTTGTGGAGAAGGCGGTTCCTTGGACGGCAGATTTAATTTTGGAGTTTTTGAAATCCAAGGGGCGCGAAGCACTTGGACTGTAGCATTTGACTATTTTACTGGCGCTCAAAAGGTGCTCCGCTTATGAAAGATGATGTTCGATACTCTGAATTTCTGTTCCTCCGCGATCTCGAAAAAAACCCAATGGATTATTTTAATCCCAATGACCAAAAGCGGGTTAAAGACTTGGGATTAAACCAAATCACCTACATTGAAATGGTGATTGCCTTAATGGAAGATTTATTCGTCAGATTTGCAAGAACTGATCTCCAGTTGCTCGTGGGGCGGCTTCGCGGGGAGGTTTCCTTGACGTATGTGCCATCTCAGACATTTGCGGTTTACGAATGGGCAGACCCGCGTGCTACGCTTTCTAACATCTTTCTAAACGGACAGCTTTATCAACTTTGTGTCACCTATCGAGGTATGCGCCGCATTGAGGAATTACGCGATCTATTGAAGCGAGATCGTATTTTGGAGGATTTTGGAATTTTGCTGAGCATTCGGTACATGCGTAGAGATTTGGAGGAAGCGCTTCAACGTTCTTCCGATGTTGAGGTTTCGGTACTGTATCTGGACATGGACGATTTCGGCAAAATCAACAAACAATTCGGTCAGGAGGCGGGCGATGTCGTTATGAAGGCTTACCTTGAAGCCGTGCAAGCAGGTATGGGGAACTTTGGAACTGCTTTTCGTGGAGTTGGTGATGAAGTCGCTGGGCTGATTGTCGGGCAGGGACATGCGCGGGCAATAAATATTGCAGAAGAAATTAAACTGCGCGTTGCGGCTCTTCAATGTGAGTACAAAGAGAAGCCATTGCCCAAGGTGACCGTGAGTATCGGTGTCGCAACAACTCCACCAGAATCACGCTCGATGGACATTGAAACACTGGCGGAAAGTCGAAAGCGGAAAGCCAAAGAGAACGGAAAAAACAGGGTAGTCGGGGCCGGATGATTTACTGAGTTTTAGGGTAGTAACGCCTGGATTGAAATGAGTACCATCATATAATTATCATGACTAAAATATGAGCCATCATAAATTTATTTTGACTAAAATATGATGTATCACTAGAAAATCACCATGGAGACTCGTCCCCGGCTATACTCAACCTTGCTGAAAGATCACTTCTCCAAACACCGCCAAATGGCATTTGTGAGTGGACCCCGCCAAGTTGGAAAGACAACTTGTTGCCGCACGGTAGGCACCCAATATTTATCGTGGGATACAGACGAGGATCGCCGAAACATCTTATTGGGCCAACGCCATTTGGCCGAGGCGTTGAATTTGAGTGGTGTCACTGATAAAATGCCCGTGATTGTTTTTGATGAATTGCACAAATATGCGAAGTGGAAATCATTTCTAAAGGGTTTCTTTGATACCTATGAGGAACGCGTCAGAATAGCGGTGACTGGTAGCTCCCGCCTGGACGTGTACCGGCGGGGAAGTGATAGCTTGATGGGCCGGTATTTCCTTTTCAGGATGCACCCTTGGTCTGTCGCCGAAGCCGTGGCAACAGATATTCCCACAAACATTATCCGCCAACAACGCCCAATAAATGATGCGGATTGGACTGCCTTAAACGAACATGGCGGATTTCCTGAACCGTTTTTAAAGCGTGATGCGGGTTTTACGCGCCGCTGGCGTTTGCGCCGAAACGACCAACTTTCCAAAGAGGATTTGCGGGATATAACCAAAGTTGAATCGCTCGGGACATTGGAGGTGTTAATGGTCCTGCTCGCTGAAAATTCCTCCCAACAGTTGGTTTATAGCAATTTTGCCGCCCAGCTAAATGTCACACCCCAAACCGTCAAGCGTTGGGTTGATCTGTTGAACCGGCTGCACTACGGGTTTAGCGTTGCGCCTTGGTATAAAAATGTTGAGCGAGCCTTGCGAAAAGAACCCAAGTGGTATTTGCGGGACTGGTCTGGAATCGCTAATGAAGGGGCGCGGGCTGAAACGCTGGTCGCCTGCCATCTCCTTAAAGCCGTCGAGGGGTGGACAGATTTGGGCTTTGGCCAGTTTGAACTGCGCTATATCCGCACGACCACACAAGAGGAGGTAGATTTCCTCATTGTCCGGGATCGCAAGCCGTGGGTGCTTGTTGAGGTCAAAAAGGATAAAACGAGCATTTCAAAGCATTTGTTCGGGTTTCATGCGGAACTTAAAACAGAGCATGCCTTTCAGGTCGTAATGGATTTGCCATACGTCAATGTGGATTGCTTTTCGTATAAGATGCCCATCATTGTTCCGGCGCGAACTTTTCTCAGCCAGCTTTTATAGTTGGCTTCTTCGCAGCCAATTTGAACAATTCTCCCGGATCAACATCAAGGGCGGCGGCAAGGATCGGCACTTCGGAATCTGGAATCCAGCGGACTTGGGATTCAAGTTTGGCAAACGTATCCCGGCTCAAATCCCAACCCAAAAGATTCAATTTTGCAACAAACCTCTCTTGCGTGAGGTCTTTTTTCAATCGCAATTGCCGGATGACCGGGCCAAGGATGTTTTTCTTATTTTTCAACACTTGACAATCTCATATTGCATGGGAATCTTTGTGCCGGGTCCGGCACAAAGCCGGGGCCGTATAAAAACCGCAAAATATGACCTTGAAACGTTTAGGCCAAAGTGGGCTGCAATGTTCTTACGGACATCACTGCCCGCAAATTCTTGAAAGGAACGATGGCGACTTTGTCGCTGTCGGTTTGGACATCACCGAAGAAGCAACCCCTGTCCTACCACCGGGGCCAGGTATTGGCCCCAATGAGCGGGCCGTGAGAATTCCCCGGCAAGTAATGGTAGCAGCGAGGGCGGAACTTCCCGCCGCATAATGCGAGCTTGCATTCAAACATCCCCCCGTTTTAGAACGGGGGGATGCCTCAAGAAATCTTCTCCGCCGACTGGCCAAAGGTCATCGAAAGCATCGGGATCATTGGCAGTCTATGGCTTGGCATCCGAACGGCCAGCAAGGATAGTGAAGATCGCCAGATTACCAATTTGCAGGCGATGGCCGCTCGTAGTGATGCTTTGTGGGAAAAGATCAGGCAAGACCCGAAACTCAAGCGGATTCTCGCATACGATGTGAATTTGGCCCAACCGCCCACAGTTGAAGAAGAGGAGTGCTTGATTCAGATTTTCAAACTTTTCCAAGACGGCTGGCGGGTTGCGAGTGCGACCGACAAGGATGAGGTGGCAGGTCTTGGCCGGGATATTGCGGATTTCCTGAAACGTCCCCTCGCTTGTGCCTTTTGGGAAAATGAAAAGGCATACAAAAACCCTCGCTTTGTCAGATTTGTTAAACGGGCCATTGAAGCCAGCGGGCCATTGAAGCCAGCGGGCCATTGAAGCCAGCGGGCCATTGTGAAATTATCAAAATGCCCGTGCCTTCGGTGTCAAGTTTTAACGGCTATCAAGCCGCGTTTGCGGCGTGAATTGCTCGTCAGTAAACAGACACGCTTGTTTCTTGTTCGGTCGGCGCGGGTGTGTTCGCGGGAGTGTCTTCCGGTGGCTTCGTGACGCTCTCTGGCGGCGACGGTGGCCCCGCATTACCGTTTTGAGGAGCCTTGCCAAATGTGACTATCCCGGCCATTTTTTGACTGTGTTCATCGCGCAAATGTCCGTAGGTCTTCATGGCGAGTGCGCCACCGTCCTTGTGCCCCAGCCAGCGGGAAATGGTCGGGATGTCCACGCCGGATTCAATACTGCGGGTGGCGAACAAATGCCGCAAGTCATGGTGGGAAATCCGCTTGATCCCCAGGACCTTTGAAGCTCGTTTGATGGACACCGGGCATTCATAAACCAGCATCACGGAATCCTCCGGCTTGGCCTCGGGGCGTTCGGCGCGAAGTCGTTCCAGCAAGCTTCGCATGTCGGGAATCATCGGGACATTCCGGCTATCGCCAACGCGGCGGCCCTTGAGGCCGGTTGCAGGATCGCCCCGGACGATGATTACCCCGCGCCGAAAATCGCAGTCCGCCCAAGTGATGTGCCTGGCCTCGCCGATACGAAAGCCGCCATAGGCCAGGAATTCCACCAGTTCAGAGGATGGTTTTGACAATCCATTGCCCCCCTTTCTGATGAGTTCAACCAATTGCTGAAATTGCTCGAAGCTGGGAAGGATGACGTTCTTTATCGTATGTTCCTTGACCCGCTTGGCACCCAAGCCGGGATTGTCGTAACGGGCTCCGGCCTCCACGGCAATATCAAACACACGGCGGAGAATGCTGACGGCGTGATTATGGGATGAAGAACTGCATTTGGCGGCGTTGCGGATGCCCCATTCTGTGCATTGGGTCCGTGTGACGCGGCCTATGTCCATGCTGGCGAGTTCCGGCCATGACCTCGACAGGGCCAAAATGCGCTGGTGGTAATACTCCTTGGTCTTTGGCTTGGCGTTGGGATCGCCGTCCAGCCGGGTTTTAAAGACTTCCAGGCAATCGCCGAAAGTCATCTTGCCTTCCGTGACAGCCTCTTGGCTTTTGACTTTGGAACGCTCCTCCTTCTCAAGGTCGGCGAGGCGCATCTTGGCGACCGTCAGCACGCTGGTTTTGAGGCTGCGCCGGATGAGTTTGCCCTTGACCCGTAGGCGGGCGAAATAGACCTTTGAAGGCTCGTAGCGGATGAGGTTCGCGTAAGGCGTTTTGGTCCAGTCGGATTCTTTCTCCGGCGTGGCAAGCTGTGGACTCTCAGACATTCGTATAGTATCCGAACGCAGTATCAGATTGTCAATACGACGAACGCAAAAACGCAGTAAAACAAAGCGTTTTGTGGTTATTTACAAGGTGACGGCAGTTGCTCCGCAGGCAAACGGAGTCGCAGCGCGACTTCGTCCACCACCGGAGGCTCGCGCGAGGTGGCTCCGGATATGACCACCCCTCACCCTCAATCCCTCTCCCCGTTGAGGGGAGAGGGAGGCCAGTGGCGACGCGGCCAGAAC
>Ga0302280_1000719_pt1 | contig 28967 bp, 27 predicted proteins | sample III_Fen_E1_1_FD_198771 | JGI IMG/M metagenome (GOLD analysis project Ga0302280, IMG submission 198771) | Peat permafrost microbial communities from Stordalen Mire near Abisko, Sweden - III_Fen_E1_1 | ecosystem: Environmental > Terrestrial > Soil > Wetlands > Permafrost | place: Sweden: Abisko... | reverse complement strand
GAATTTGAGGATCTTGTTGCGTTTGGTAAAGCCCCGGGCCAGACGGATGGCACTCATGGTCGCTTCCGTTCCGGAATTGACAAAACGTACCATTTCCATCGACGGCACATTGCGGAAAATAAACTGGGCTATTTCAATTTCAGGCTTGGTCGTGGTCCCGAAACTCACGCCCTTCTTGACGGTATTTTGTACGGCCTTGACCACATCCTCAGGTGCATGCCCTAAGATCAATGCCCCCCAGGAAAGGCAATAATCCGTATAGGATTTCCCGTCAGTGTCAAAAAGTTTACTGCCTTTTCCGCTTTCCATGACCAAAGGATCGCCGCCTACTGCTTTAAAAGCACGAACTGGGCTATTGACACCGCCAACCATTATTTTTTGGGCTAAGCTTATCGAAACCATTTGAGGGCATCCTGCGTGTGGTAAGAAATAATTATATCGGCTCCGGCACGTTTGATGGAAGTCAATGTTTCCAGCACAATTGTCTTTTCATCGACCCAGCCGTTTTGAGCAGCAGCCTTGACCATCGCATATTCACCGCTGACATTATAACCAACAATGGGGACCTTTAATTCCCGGCGGAGTTTAGACACAATGTCCAAATAGGCCAAAACCGGCTTGACCATAACCATATCAGCGCCTTCTTCAACATCCCGCCTGGCTTCTTTTAAAGCTTCCCGGCTGTTGGCCGGGTCCATCTGGTATGTTTTACGGTCCCCAAATCCCGGGGCTGAATGGGCTGCATCACGAAAAGGGCCGTAATACGCTGAAGAATATTTTACCGCGTAAGACATGATACTCACGTCTTCTAAATGTTCTTTATTAAGAGCCTGTCTGATGGCCGCTACCCGGAAATCCATCATATCTGACGGAGCGACAATGTCCGCTCCGGCCTGGGCATGCGCTAGGGCCATTTTAGCGAGTATGGGCAGCGTTTTATCATTATTGATCTTATGCCCCTCGACAATACCGCAATGACCATGGGTCATATACGCGCATAAACAAACGTCCGTCACAATTAGAAAATCCGGGAAATGTTTTCTGACTGCCTTGACGGCTGCGACTACAGGACTATTTGAGGCATAGGCATATTTACCTGTATTATCTTTATGATGCGACACGCCAAAGAGTATCCCGCCTCTACCGCCTAAACGGGTGTATGTTTCTATCTCTTTAAGCAATTGATCGACAGAAAAACGGAAAATGCCCGGCATGGAGACAATGGCTTCTTTTTTGTTCTTGCCGTCTATGACAAAAAATGGCTGCAAAAGATCATGCGCCGACAATTGTGTTTCACGGACAAAATCCCTGATCGTTGATGTGGCTCTTAGTCTACGATAACGGTGTGGCATGATTATACCCCGCATCCTGTAATGTTTTTAAAGTTACCGGCCCTTTAGCAAAAATCTGCCAGGATCCGGATATTGTACCATAATCTGTCAGAAAATTCCGCACTGTTGAAGGACTCGTAAAAATAACACCATCGATATTCACAGACGGCAAATCCCGTTTGGCAGGTTTGGTATTCTTGTAAATGGTGATTTCGGTGACAAGCGCTCCTCGAGCGATCAAAGCTTCTTTTAAAAACGGGTTAGGCAGGGATGAGCGCGGGAAAAGGATGCGTTTGCCCTTCAAATCTAAATTCTTGACCATAGCTTTTAATAAACCCTGCGCTGTTTCTTCCTGGGACACAATAGCCGCCTGAATATCGTAATCTTGCAAAGCTTTCTGGGTACGTTGACCGATAACCGCAAAGATTTTGTTTGTAATTTTAACCTTAGGATCAATAGAAAGAAGCTCCTTGCAAAGATACTCCCCTGCATACCAACTGGTACACACAATAATATCCGCCGTTCCAAACGCCTGCAGCAAATATTTTTGCTGAGCTTCACTCAAGGTAGCCGGCATAATATCGATCATGGGCCAGTGCACGATCTTGCCTAATTGCCTGTACATGTCCGGATGTGTTCCGCAATGCAAGAACGTCGGCTTGGGGCTTGGTTTATAAAATTCAATGGTTTTACCGACGATGATAAGCGCCGGAGGTTTCAAGTCCTGAGCCTGCACCAAGCTCCCAATCGTCGAAAGGGTACCCTTGACTATCTGCTCCTGAAGCTTGGTACCGTTGGCAATGATCATGATGGGGGTCGTCTGTGGCCAGCCGGATTTTTGTAAAGAATCAAGAATGATCTTTAACTTGGTCAGGCCCATCAAAAAAACAAGAGTATCTGCCTTGGGAACACTTACCGCTTTAGGATGATCTTTATCTTCATCTTCTTCGTGACCGCTTAGAAAAGCAACCGATGAAGAGATCCCCCTCGCTGTTAAAGGGATCCCCAGGGAAGAAGGAATACCTGTGGCCGAACTGATACCGGGAATGATCTCAACGTCAATATGATAGGCACGCAAATACTGGATCTCATCTGCTCCGCGTCCGAAGATCAAAGGATCGCCGCCCTTAAGACGGATAACCCGCTTGCCGGCTAAAGCTTTTTCTTTAAGCAGCCGGGAGAGATCTTCCTGTGAAAGCGAGTGTGCACCTTTGCGTTTGCCTGCATAAATATGCTCTGCTTGAGGAGCATATTTTAAAAGCCCGGCATCAACCAAATAATCATAGAAAACACAATCCGCTCCCTCGAGCGCTTTAACCCCCTTGAGAGTCATCAACTCATGGTCTCCGGGGCCGGCACCAACCAGGATGACCTTGCCATAATGCCGACGGACATCGATACTATTGAATAATCCCTCTAATTCATGGTCATTGCGACGGCCCACTACTGCTAATTGACCTTGCAAGGGCATCCCTTCCCACGGAAAAATATCCTTGATCTGAGCTTCGAGCCCTAACCGTTTCATAGCACAGGCAGCCACCACGATCCCATCCACCTTAGATTCTTTGATCAATTGCATGCGTTCATTAATGGTCCCCCGGATATTGACAATGGTCACATCAGGGCGCATCTGGAGGATCTGTTTTTGACGCAGGACACTGCTGGTACCGACTTTAGACTTCGGCGGCAGATCTTTCCAATGCATGCGTCCAACCCAGGCATCTTTGTCATCCAGCCCCGGGGTTAAGGCAAATATCTTTAGATCCTCATGCAAATTTTGGGGTAGATCTTTAGCGCTGTGTATGGCAATATCTGCCTTGCCTTCAAGAATGGCAGAATCAATAACGTCGGTAAAGAAATCATCGCGGCTTTCGGTCAAAGGTGTTGTTTTATCCTTATCCCCGGCAGTTTCAAATTTTAAATTTTCATAAGAAAATTCAACACCTTGGGCCTTCAAATCACGGATGATCTCCTCAATTTGGGCCAAGGCCAGCGGGCTCGAGCGGGAAGCTATTTTAATAGGTAAATTCATGAAAGGCATTATACACGGAAAAGGGGACACTTTAAAGTGTCCCCTTTTGTTTTAGATAAAGATATATTGATCAACTACATATTTGGAAAACGGGAAGGAACATGTAAAAGCCGGGGATACGGCATTAAGGACATGGACGCTTTTATGATCTCCCTCCACCACAAAATCCTGAACGAGGCTTAGCGTTTGTTTGTTCAAAAGTTGCGCCCTGATTCCGGGCTTGGTATATTCCGTAAATCCTTTGGGGTCGATGTTCTTGACCATCGACACCGCCAAAGAAACAAAATATTCTTTATTGTATTTATGCATTTCCTCATGGGCCAGGGAACGAAAATTGAAGGCATTGGTCAAATATAATTTGGATTCATAGAACAGCACTTCAGCCATCTCATTTAATGAAGCGCCTTTTTTAAAATCATAATTCTCACGCCAAAAAGCAGGTATGGCCGTAGGCCCGATCTTGATATCTCCGTGTACGGTCTTCGTATAGTGAACTCCCAGAAAGGGATTCTTTAAATTAGGCACCGGATAGATATTGACTTTGATATCAGTTTTGTTCTTGGTATATTTGAGATAAAGGCCTTTAAAAGGGATCATCGTGTATTTTAGACCAAAGCCAAAATCCTGGGCAACCCGATCAGCGTAAAGCCCTGCACAGTTAATCAGCTTGCCAGCTTGAAAATCACCCTGACTTGTTTTAACGATATCGTCAGAATGACCTAAATATTTCGTATTATAAGAAAAATCGACGCCGGATTTTAGGAGGTCTTCTTTGAGTGCGGCACAAACTTCTTTAGGATCGATGCTGGCGGTGTCCGGAGCGTACAAAGCGCGCTTGAAGGTATTGACATTAGGATCGATCTCAGCGGCCTGGAACTCATCGACCAAACGGACATTAGAACCATTACGCTGGCCCCGACGTAAAAGCTCATCTAATTGCCCCAGTTCATGCTCATTTTGTGCTACCACCAACTTGCCGCATTGATTTAACCCTAAACCTTTGGATTTAACATAGGCCACCATGGCCCGGCTGCCCTCAACGGTGAATTTAGCCTTAAGACTATCGGCCGTGTAATAAAAACCTGAATGAAGTACCCCGCTATTTCGTCCGGAGGCATGATAGGCCTCTACCGGTTCTTTATCTAAAATTAAAACACCAGCATCTGATTTGCGATTTTTGATGGCGTATGCTATTGTTAATCCAATGATTCCCGACCCAATAATGACAAAATCAAATTTTTTCATATAACCCCTTTGAATTTGCTAAAATGAAAGACAAATTATACCATCAACCCAGGAGAAGCCTATGAATAAATTAACGGTCATTTTATCAGTAATTATTATGGCTTTATGTTTTAGCTTAGGGACAACAATGCAAAGCAAAGCCCAAAGTAAAAGCTATGTAGGGATATTGCCATTCATGTCCCCTAATGGCCGTGTAGGATTCTTGGACCAAAGCAATGGCCGTATCTATATTTACGATGAATTTATCAGCCAATGTGTATTCATCGGACAGATCCAGGGACTTGGACAACCCATACAAGTCATTAATAAAATAAATACCGGAGTTAACCCTGCGAATCCCTAAAAATATGACTAATCATCCTTTTGTTATGGTCGTCAAACCTGGCCGGTATGTATGGTGCAGCTGCGGTGAATCTAAAAAACAACCGTTTTGTGACGGTTCTCACGGCCCCACGGGCATGCGGCCTGTATTTGTGGAAATTACCGAAGAAAAACAGGTTGCCTGGTGTGGCTGCAAGACCAGTGCTACCAAGCCGTTTTGCGACGGATCGCATAAGAAATTGTAACAGACACTATTTCTTGCTGATAAGAAAAATTGCAATATCGGAAAGAAGATTGTGGGCAAAGGCAATTTTACCCTTAGCATCAAAGGCGCATTCCTGCTCAATGGTAATGGAGCGCTCAGTACAAAAATCACGAAAATCTTTGATACTCAAAAAACGTAAATTCGGGGTATTATACCATTTGTAAGGCAAACCTTCGGTGACCGGTACCTGGCCTAAGAAAAAAATCTGCAGGCGCGCATTTAAATTACAAAAATTAGGGATCCCCACAATTACTTTTTTGCCTACCCTCAGGGCTTCGGCGATCACTTTTTCGGGATTCATCACTTCCTGCAGACTTTCGTTAAGGATCACATAATCAAAGCGTTTATCAGAATAATCCGCCAGACCTGAATCAATGTCCCCGTGAGAAACGCTCACCCCCCGCTCAACGCATTTATAAATAGCTTTCTCGTCGATCTCAATACCTGCGGCACGGCAATTTCTTTGTTGCATCAGTAAGCTCAAAAGTTCCCCATCCCCGCAACCTAAGTCCAGCACATGGCTATTGGGTACTATCATCTCCAAAATATATTTATGGTCTGTGCGCATATTATTTAATATTCACGTTATTTTTTGCCACATTGCTCAAGAAATGGGACACCAGCTTTGACTGGCCTTCTATTTCCACCAAGAAAGAATCATGACCATAGCTGGTCTCAATTTCAATAAAAGATACATCAAGATCATTGGCCTTCATCGCTCTGACGATGTCCTTAGATTGATAGGAAGGATAAAGCCAATCAGATGTAAAGGTAACGATCAAAAATTTTGTTTTCAAATCTTTAAAAGCCCCCACCAGATCAGTACCTTCTGAGAGGTCAAAATAATCCAAGGCCTTGGACAAATACAAATAGCTGTTGGCATCAAAACGCTGCACAAAGCTAGCTCCCCGGTATCTTAAATAGGATTCCACTTCAAAGTCCTGGGAGAAATCATAACCTACCTTTTCCTTGTCCTGCAATTTACGGCCGAATTTTTCTTCCATCGACCGCTCTGACATATAGGTAATATGACCGATCATGCGCGATACAGACATCCCCTGTGCCGGTAATTCTTTGCCATAATAATCCCCCTTGTTCCAATGAGGATCCGACATGATTGCTTGACGGGCCACTTCATGCAAAGCGATTTGCTGGGCTGTATGTTTGTAATTGGTAGCAATGAGAATCGCCGATTGAAGCGTGTCCGGATAACGCACTGACCACTCAAGGGCCATCAAGCCCCCCATGGAGCCGCCGGAAGCCGCTAATAATTTCTTGATCCCCAAATGATCTATCAAATATTTCTGAGAAACCACCATGTCTTCAATGGTAATGACCGGAAAACTTAAGCCAAACGGCTTGCCTGTAGCAGGATTGATCGACGATGGCCCGGTTGACCCCTTACATCCGCCAATACAATTGGCACAGATAATAAAATATTTATCCGTATCAAAAGCTTTGCCGGGGCCGATCATAGGATCCCACCAGCCGGGATTCTTGGCATCTTTATGCCAACCCGCCGCGTTTGCATCTCCCGTTAGAGCATGAAAGATCAAAATAGCATTGCTCTTATCAGTATTTAATTTGCCGTAAGTCTCATAAGCCAAGGTTATAGGGCCTAATTTAACACCGCTTTTTAAGACCAGCTCATTAGGCGCTTGGGCAAAGGAAAAATATTGGGTTTCGACAAACTGGGGATCACTCATTTTAAGCGTAGCGGAACATGGCCTCAATGGTCTTTAGTGCACGCAGGCGGGTGGGCTCATCTAAAATGACCCGGTCACGGGCTAAAGGATTCTTAAGAGCTCTTAAAATATCTTGAAGTGTATTGGATTTCATATATTTGCACATGGTACAAGAACCGACCAATTGTTTATCAGGAAACTCTGATTGCAGACGGGCAGAAAGCCCGCATTCCGTCAGCATCAAAAATTGCTTGGAGTGGGTATCCTTCATATAAACCAACATTTGTTCGGTACTGCCGACGAAATCAGAATTATCAATGATAGCCGAGTTGCATTCAGGATGGCTGACGATCTTGGCATCAGGATACTCGAGCTTTACCTTAAGGATATCATCCATGCCATAGTCTTCATGGACATAACAGGTGCCGGTATAAAATTTAATATCTTTTTTGATCCCATTACGTTCCATGTAATTCTTCAAATTCTGCCCCATAAATTTATCCGGCAGAAAATAAATTTTATTATTAGGGACATCTTTGGCAATTTTATACACATTCGCAGAAGTAACCGTTATATCACATTCAGCTTTGACCTGGGCGCTCGTATTGATATAGCAAATAAAAGTATAGTCAGGATATTGGCGGCGCAGATCCCTCACGGCATCCGCTTGGATAGAATCTGCCAGGGAACAACCATCCAAAGCTGCAGGGATCAAAACTTCCTTTTCAGGATTTAGGATCTTAGCCGTCTCCCCCATAAATCGCACAGCCACAAAGACAATGGTTTTAGCCTTAGTCGTCAGGGCATCCCTGCTTAACTTATAAGAATCGCCGACAAAGTCTGAAACGCCGTATATAATTTCCGGACTGATATATGAATGCGCCAGGATGACAGCATTTTTCTCTTCCTTTAGCTCATTGATCTCATTGATAATAGGGACTAATTCCTCGCATTTACGCAAGGAATATTGACACACAGTCCCTCCAAGCCTGATATTTTTAAGCTTTTCGAAGAGTTGTGGGGCTGTCATTTGTGTCTTTAACATGATTTATAAATATATACCTAATCTAGGAATTTATCAAGGAAAGGTTAAAAGGTGTATACACCTATTTGTCCTTCTGATTTAACCGCTCCTTTACGATCTGGGGGGTTTCCTCATCGGCGAACTTGATGAAATAATCGGTTGAACCATCAGCAAATATAGCGCCGTGAACATGTTTTCCATAAGCCTGTACGGCATCATTCATTCTGATCAAAGAAAAGTCTTTGGGATCGGAAGTTAAATAGTCCTTGTTCATGATCCCGTTAGATTTATTAAACATCAAAAACACTTGTGCATTATCTACTTTTAATTTTAAATAACATTGTGAAACAGAACCAAGGGGAAAACAACCACTACCCTGGAAATCAGTGACAAGCCCTTCTATGTAGGCGGTACCATCGTTCCAAACTTTCAGTACATGGGCATAGGCACCCTGTTTACGGGTACTTTGTGGGAGACCCAAGATCCGGGCATGGTCCATGGTATTTTGATCAATGTGAGGGCTAAGCTCGCATTGATGTTTAACACATTCACATCCCCCGATATTGGCCCGTTGTGCAGGCGTATAATCCCCGCTTTTCCCTGACCACATCCATACCATATCATTTCTATAGCAAGCCCCATAGCCATTGTTGAAACAATCGCTATTCGTCTTACAGTATTGGACGTCTACATGTCTGCAATCGCCTGTCCCCAAGCCTGATTCTGAATCGGCAAAATTCTTTTCTTGAGACATGTCATGATCAATTTTTCCGCCTAAATCCCCTGAAAATTGGAAAACCGTGTTTTGGCAATAATTCTGGTCATTTTGCAGCACACAACGGCATAAAACCTTTTTATATTCCCCTTTGGGTAATTCCAACGTCCCCGGAGTTTTATCCACCAAAAAGATGTTATCCAGATAAGATTGCCTTGTTTCTTGGCCCCAAAATTTTGTTGCTTCACACCTGCATTCCGCCCCCGAAGGAACGGTCGTCATGGCAAGTTTGACCTTCTCTGTTGTTTCACTTGATTCGTCTAGGGTATTACCAGGCGGGAAAAGCTCTACTTGGTATTTATCTGCAACAGCTTGGCAGGTATCTATAGCTTCTTGACGCTTTTTATTATACGCGTCAGCCTCTTCTTGGGTGGTCGTGTAATCACATCCTGCATGCCCCCAACAACCGGACCTCTCTCCTGCTTTCATCTTAGGACCCATGGTACCCGTTCTAGAATCTATGTCTGAGATCAGTAAGGCTTTGATATCAGGCAATATAACATTCGGTTGGTTTTGAATATTATTTGTAACTGTCCTCCATATCTCATCCTCAAAGGCCAAAGAATGATATTCTTCCACATTATCAAACGTACTAACTCCATTAATTGAAGTAATCGTAATAGACCCTGACCTGGCTTTTTTAAAATCCGGAATTGTTTGAGGATCTCCGGGAATAAACCTCGCAGGAAAATTAATATTCAAATCGTGACCACCGTAAGAACGATTTATTGTCAAATAATAATATCCCCTTTGTTTTGATACATCTGGAGGCAAATAAGGGATCCTGATATTATAAGAGTGTGTGCTCGACTCTTCGATTCCGCTGCCATTTTTATCATAGGTCAGGTCTGTTTTACCTGTGAAAAAAGGAGTTAGAATATAAAATTCGCCATTCTTTTCGTCTAAAATATAGATCAGATCAGCATCAAGGACTACAAGAGAATACTCATGATTTGAAAAAAAAGGCGACATGCTTTCCGGATACATCTTTTTGGTACAATCAAACAATCCGTTATATTCAGGATCGATGTTATGACTTTGCTGCGCACTCTTAGCAGCTTGAACGGCAGAATAAGGCGGCGTCAAAACATCATCCACGCAAGTACCGGCACCTAAACCATCACAAGTGCCATTGGTAATACATATAGCGCCATGATCAGGATTACATTGGCTACCAGCCCATCCCGCATTTCCGTTGCCCTTAAGTCCTTTAGAACAGATAGCATAGTGATTAGCATCGATATGCGAATAAATATATTCTGTATTAGGTGTTGTATTAAAAGGATCATACAAAGGTGAAGGAAGGAATTGCGGGACCAAATAAGTAGAAGCTAGTGAATAACTCTCCGGGTTTGAAATAGGGACGTCATAAAATGGGATTTTATTTGTTTTAGATTTATAAGCTTCCACAGCTCTTTGAAGCGTTCCCAGGTCTGTCCTGATCTTTAATATGACCTTATCCAAACTTCTGGCTTGCTCAGCCTCACGTTGGGCAGGAGTTATAAACTTTGGAATACCATCCGCATTCCAAGAGACATAACCGCACAAGGAGTCTTCGGACATAGGAAGAAGTGCCCCTTCTGCACCTTTACGCGTCGCCATCATTGCTATTTGATAAGAGTCAATACGCTTATCACGGGTAGAAATATTTTGAACCAACTGACAACAGCGCTGTCCTAAATTCTGATAAAACGCATAACACCCTTGTTCAGGACTGGCCACACCTGATTCAGACATGATAGACTGACATTGGGCAACAGGTTCGATTGCGACTGCAAAATTACTTTTGTCAGTCAGTAAAATTGAAAAACTATCCACCTTACAGCTGTCTGTGCCTGCGGAAACAGGCTGTAGGCCTGAATGAGTTAAAAGTTGAAGCTTGTTTCCGTCTAAAGTATTGATCTCATCGCTATAGTAGGTCATCACCACTCCGATGCCGGAGTCAAGTTTGATATATTTAACTGTCTGCGCAACGATCTTGCCTTCTAACTTTTGACCGGATTTCAAGACTACCTCCGATGCCGAAACTAACGAAGGCGCAAGACAGAATATAATGACCAATAATCTTGTTATCTTACACATGTACTTTCTCCGGTGAGAATCCAGAAGCACTCCCCTGGACCCCCGCCAAGTCCGTTTTATTTCTTAAAGAACCTATTAACTATCAAATACACGCCCCAAAAAATGAGCGCCCATATACCAATCTGGAATAAAAAGGACAATACAATAATGATCCCGCTAAATGAATTAACAGCGATATAGTAACAAGTCTCAAGGGTTGACTTTAGGTTATTCTTAAAAGTCGCAATGGTCCTGTCTTTTAGGCTCTCTTCTTTGGGAGCAACAACTGGGACGGTATCATAAAAAGTAACTACGACCGTCGCCATAAAAGACTGCTTATCAAGTTCTTTAAGGACATTTTGCAGGCCGATCATATTTTCTTCAATATTTGAGATCTGTCCTTGGACGTATAAATTGTTACCGACATCATCGGCATTTTTCTTAAGGACTTTTTGCAGACGTTCTTTTTCACTTTCAAAACTAGTTATACGTGTCTGCAAATATGAATATTGATTGGTAACATCCGAACCGGACTGATTTTCAGAGTCCACCTCGCCCAATTTCCTGATCTCCATTAAAACACTATCTAATGATTGGGGAGGAACACTAAAAGTCATCACTCCTGCTCTTGAACCATCTTCTAATTTATTAAGATTTAAACTATTGACCGTCCCATTATGCCTTCCTACAAGATCTTCCAAGACACTTTGAGTTTTCTGGGCGTTTTGGACTTTAAGGGTAATTTGCGCATTCCTGATGATCTTGCGGTCATAGTTGATCTGTTGTTGAAAACCTCCAACACCAGGCGCTTGGGCAAGCATAGGAGCAGTTTCTTTCTGAGCTCCCCAATAAGATTGATTGACGGCTTGGCGCTGTTCAGCAAGATTTCCGGCTAAAGAAGCTTGAGTTACAAAAGCTCCGGCCGAGACAAGCGCAGCCTTATTCATGTCATACATGGGAGCTTGGGCAACATTGTAATTTCTTTGCATGTAATAAGGCTGGTATCCTACACTTTTCGCCATCCTCATTGCCGGCATTGCATGAAAACTTGCTATGAAACCTGCCGGGACTTTACGTTGAAAAGTATTAGCATCCGAATATTGATCCCCCAAATCATCGGCAGCTGACTTCAAATTTCCCTGTATCCCATGCTTGACATATGTTTGGACTACAGAACCGATAATAAGGGTTATTGCCAACGTTGTTCCTAATGTCATCATTGAGCGTTTGTTAAACATAGGTTCTCTCCTTTGTTCAAGACGTTTTTGAACTTTGATTTCTTCATCCGGAGAGAGAGCTTCATCAGACCACTTCGAGAGAGAAGACGACATGGCCCTGTACATTTTATAGTCCTTTTGGCAGTCAGGACATGTGCTTAAATGTTCTTCAACAATAGTTATTTCCGATGGGGTTACCTCACCATCCATGTAAGCTGATATGAGGATTTTTATTTCTTCGTGTGTCATTTTTACCTTCCCTCCTCTAATAAAACAGGCGGAAGCACCTCTTTGAGGTAATTGCGTGCGCGAAAAATAAGCACCTTCACCTTATCCAATGAACAATCTAAAACCTGGGCAATTTCTTCGTAAGAAAACCCCTGATACTCCCTTAAAAGCAAAGCTTCTTTTTGTTCTTCGGGCAGTTTATGAACGGCTTTTTGAATGATCGCCATGATCTCTTTTTGGTCAAGCTGGTCCCGGGCTATTCCTTTTGGATCAAGGACATCAATTGACTTTTCTTCTTCTGAATCAGTTTTGGAGAACCATAAAGAGGAAAACCTGTTCCGATTACGCAATTTAGAAAGACAAATGTTGCGGGCAACGGTATAGATCCAGGTTTTAAAACTGGCCCCAGGCTTGATGGTATATCGTTTCTCACAGACCATCATGAACGCATGACTAACCGCATCTTCGGCGTCAGCTCGATTGCCAACAAGCCTCAGGGCAAAGTTAAACATTCCATCCTTATGACGCTTGAATATCACCTTGAGCGCCTCCTGATCCCCTTGATAGTACCGGAGGATCAACTCTTCATCATTGGTGTCTTGTATTTCCATTCGTCTTCTCTCGCCTCTCTCTAACCTTTAAACGCGCTTAAAGGCAAAAAGTTACAAGTATTTTTATAAAGGAATGGCTTTGAGGGCATGCGGGGTGGCGTCTGTGATGCGAACCTTGATCAAATCGCCGCCTTTATAGGGTCCTTTAGGCAGAATGGCCAATTTATTACCATCTGTACGGCCGGGCATCACTTCTGTGTTTTTAGCTTCAGGGTAAGGTTCCAGCAAAACCATATGGGTCTCTCCGATGTGGGCGCGGTTCTTCTGATAGGTGATCTCTTTTTGGATCTCATTCAAGCGCATGATGCGCTCGGTCTTGATGGCTTCGGAAACATCATCAGGATATTTTTTAGAAGCAATGGTTCCCTGACGTTCAGAATATTTAAAATTAAAAGCCGAATCAAACTGTGCCCTTCCGACAACTTCAATCGTATCTTCAAATTCATTATCAGTTTCAGTGGGAAAGCCTACAATAATGTCCGTTGTCAAAGTAACATTCGGGATCTTGGCACGGATCTTATCCACCAGGTCTATAAATTCTACATTGGTGTACGTCCGGTCCATCATATCCAGGATGCGATTATTACCGGCTTGCAGAGGCAGATGAATATGTTTACATATCTTGGGATTAACAGCCATCAGATCCAGGAAACGGTCAGGAAAATCTTTAGGGTGCGGTGAGGTAAAACGGATGCGCTCAATGCCCTTGACCTTGCTTACCTCATCCATCAAATAAGCAAAATCATAATCATCGTAACGGTAAGAATTAACGTTTTGGCCTAAAAGAGTGACCTGTTTAAAACCCTCAGCCGCTAGACGGCGCACCTCATCTACTACATTTTCCGGGGAACGGCTGCGTTCACGGCCTCGTGTATAGGGCACCACACAAAAAGTGCAAAAATTATTACATCCGCGCATCACCGCGATCCAGGCATTTACCCTGGACAAAGTCGAAGGATTAACCCTGTCATCAGCGGTCGGATAAACATCCGAATATGTCTCAAACTCAGACAATGTGACATCATAAGACTTCTGTCCCTCGTCAGATGCCTCGAGGATCAATTGGGGCAGGCGTTTGTAACTGTCAGGCCCTGCGATAAAATCAATTTTCAAAGTCCGGTCTTCGAGTAATTCCTGACGCAAATTAGTGGCCATACATCCTAAAATACCGATCATGACCGAATTACCTTTGCCCCGCGCATGACGGATACTATGCACCCTGCCATAGACCTTGCGATGCGCATGCTCACGGATAGCACAAGTATTAAGCATCACAATATCCGCCGCCAGTTCATCCGTCACAAACTCATAATTTTCCTTCTTGAGAATAGACCGCACAAGCTCGGAGTCATATTCATTCATCTGACAGCCGTAGGTTTCTAAAAATACTTTTTTCATTCTTATTTTATCCCCTAAAGAAGTACCGTTAGCTAACTAAAAGAATCTTACCGGAGGGTTAAGTCGTTTTTCTATGAAAGGCCCGTCCCTCTGTTTTATGATCTCAGCCTGATCATAAAATTCCTGGGCCAAATCCTGCCTCCCCATCCCCTCCACACATTTCCCTATAAAAATGATCGCGTCAGAATTATTGGGGTTCCCCCGCAAAGCCAAGTGCAAGAACATTAGAGCTTCTTTATAATTACCCAAATAATAATCGCCAACGCCGCCGTAATAATAAAAGATATCATCTTCTCCCAAATTATCTTTCAGGCCTAAAGATACAACTTTAAATAATTGGGCATAGGACTTTAATCTGACCTTACTTTCCATCAATAAGATATAGGCCTGCTTACGGCTTTCTTTAAAATTCTCAATAAAATGATCATCAGATATTTTAGGATCGCTGACCCTTACATCATTAAAGACCTTAGAGTGACGCCAAAGCCAATGATTGACATCTTCTTCCAACACAAGGGCTTTTTGGAATTGGTCCACTGCCTTATTGTAATCCCCATCCCTAAATGCAAGTATACCTAAATTATAACAAGGCCAGAAATAGTTCTGTCCTGACTGGACCTTTGTCGACATTTGATAATATTTCTCTGCATTGGATGGATCTCCTAAAAGCGCATAGCAATACCCTGTCATCTGATAAGCTTCCGATTTTTCTAAAGGGATAAAATGTGCAGTTCTCTTATGATAATTGATACATAAATTTAATTTGTCAGCATCAAAATGCTCATGGGGCTTTACAAAATCTTCAAAATAATCGATCTGTGGGGTTAAACGGGTCAGTATCTGGGCGATCGAATGGGCACGGGCCATATAAAACCATGGGATATACCAAAGGGCCAGGAAAAACACCAAATATGTAAAAATGGCCCTTGTTAAAATAAATTTAATATATTTCATGATTTGCCTTCTAAAACCTGACTTTTTATACAAAACCAAACCAGTCCAAAGAACAAAATAAAAGAGGCTGCCAATAAGAAAATATTCAACACATACTGCCACCAAAAACCATAGTGAAACTCAATGATGCTCTTGCCTTGAGGTACCCATATACCCTTAAAAGCAATATTCGTTTGGTAAATAGGGGTCGCACGACCATTGACTGTGGCCCTCCAATAGGAATCATAACTATCGTTATAAACCAGGAATTTCTCATAAGGGATATTAACAGCCAGTTTCAGGTCATTGGCGTCAAATGATAATACCCTGAATGACGAGCCTTCATTTGATATCCGCTGCATTTTTACATCCGGCGAGGGATCAATGCTATTTGTTTTCAACGCCCCACTTGCATCTCCAAAAATAAATGCCAGGTTATCCTCCCGTATGAAATGTTTCCCCAAAGAATTAAAATCGATATTGTGGCGTGTGACCGGCTGAAGATGATCGACGAATATAAATTTATTCCGTAAATATCTATTTAATATTTTGTTGTCGATATTCTGAAATAAGGCATTAAAACTGGCCGTCGTGTAATACAATGTAGCCTTTTCGGATGGGATCTTATCGTTTAGAAAAATCGGATCTTCAAATCTTAATTTATTAAAAGCCATATCATATGAGCCCACTGGTCCATGATACGGGGGGGTTAAAGAGTGAAAGAAAGAACTATAGATATCCATGGGCTGTGCAAGGATCGCCGCCGTCAGCAAAACAAATTTCCATGTATCGCTATGAAGCCGGCGCTGGATCAGTAAAGACCAAAAGACAAAACTAAGAATAACCATAAGATAAGAGCCCCACTTATCATCCCCTATCGACCAAAAATAAATAAACACCAAAACATGAATTATCAAAACATAAAGCAGGAAATATTTATTTTTCTCGGAATTCTTTAATAAGCTGCTTTCAAACATTCTCCAGTGTTCTGATGCAAACAATATATATATCGGAACCAAAACAAACCAAATGAAGAAATGAAAATTACGGAAAGTCTTAAAGAAGAAAACATGGTTGTACAAAAAATCATAGATCGGCGGGCCAGAAGGAAGAAAAATACAAATTAGGCTAAGTGCACACACAAGCAAAAAAATGGACAAACGGGAGATACGGCAAAACAGACCCAAACCAAAAATAACACAGGCAAAAAAAGGGACATATACATTAAGAGATCCTTTTGGCTTTAAGTCCCAAAAACAGAAAGAGTCCAGCAATTCCTCTACCACGCTCCATTGCAAAGTGCTGGGGGGAACGCTGAATGCGATTTGTGAAGAAGAATCCCCATGACGAAGAGGAAGAACGATCTCCTGCTTAAAAGAATGACACATAAGAACTGCCCCTGGGAGAAAAGACAAGAATACAACTCCCAAAGAAATAATGACCAGGACTTTATTAACCCTAAAGAAACCTGCATACCTCGATATGATTATAGGAATCTCGCGGGCGTAGAACAACGAGAACAAAAATAGGAACAATACAAAGAAAGTTAAGAAATAAAACGGTATGTAGGTACTGGCAAGGATAATAAAGAATAAGACCATACCTAAAAAGAACTGCTTGCGGGGAGTTTGACTGAAAGCAACCAGGAAATAAAAAAACCAAATGATCGGTATGGTGATCAACATCTCAAACGAATTAAATAACCGTACCGTTGACGCAGAAAATAAAAGCAGCAAATAACCTGCATAAGCAATAAATCTATTGTTAAAAAGACGCATGGATAAAAGATAAAACGCGATCATCCCGCTTAAATAATAGCCCATCCAGAACCACACCCAGGCCAATACGTAAGGAAGCCCCAGAGACTCTAACAATATAATGATTGAATAAAACGGGTTGAAAATACCGATACGGCGTAAAAAGAAATCATTAGGCACCCCTTGATACCAAAAAGGGTCCCAAAGAGGGAGCTTGCCCCTGGCCATATTCTCGATAAAGTACTTTGTATGCTCCAGGTAGGAAGTCGCATCGCCGGTTGGCAAAAACTGCAAGGTTAAAAAACCTTTTAAAGCAAAAACCCAAAAGCCAAAAGTAACTATGATCCAAAAAGGCACGATATAAATATCATAGATCTTTCGCCACATATTCAAATTAGCGCCAAAATGTTAAGATTGCTGTAATAAGTTGAAGGTTTAGCAAATAATACGCAGCGTTTAAGGCAAAAAGTTTCCATGACCTGCCTTCCCATGTCACCGACCCAACTAGCAAGGGTAAATAAAATCCCAACCAAACAAAGAATGCGGCCCCATAAGCACAATAGGGTTTATAAATAAATAAAATATAGGCAAGTACAGAGGTCGTCAGCAGCGTTCCTAAAAAAGTCAACGGCAATGCCCACGGCTTAGGCTTACACTCTCCTGTTTTCAGGCCCATTAATTGGGCCCAAACCTTACCGAATAACGGGCCATACCACAAATATCCAAAAATGAAACTCGCAACCACCGCAGTCGTCAATACCAAGTAATTGCCATTTGTGAATGGGCACATATAATTCCTCCTTGGTTATATTATAAAAAAATAATTATACACTAGCCTAGCAGACTTTGAACGATTTATCTTTTTGAAGATACGATCGACATGTAAGCTTTATAATTGATCTCATTAAAACAAATAAGAACAACTTTCTTGACCCCGGAAGCAGCTAAAGCTTCCTTAATCGTCTTAACAGCGATTTGTGCGGCACGATCAATGGGAAAACGATAAACACCTGTACTAATGGCAGGAAAAGCGATGACATTGATCTGATTATCTTGGGCCAGCTTCAGGGAGTTGCGGTAGCAATCAGCCAAAAGCTCATCTTCATTCTGATGGCCGCCATGCCAGACGGGACCAACGGTATGGATAATAAACTTGGCAGGAAGTTTATACCCTTTAGTTATCTTGGCCTCCCCTGTTTTACAGCCATGCAGTGTCACACATTCTGCCAAAAGCCCGGGGCCCGCAGCCTTATGTATGGCGCCATCTACGCCGCCGCCTCCTAAAAGACTGGAATTGGCCGCATTGACGATCGCATCCACATGTTCTTTGGTAATATCACCGATCTTTACTTCAATTGGACTGTCATCGGGCATATTTGAATTTTTTATTAACCCCGCCTGGTTTCTTTTTCCAGGGTTTAGCCGTGCCGCGGCCTTTTCTTTTTTCCCAGGCCTGTGCCCCGGCAGGTTGCGAAACTCTTTTTGCATCCTCGCGGAATTTCTTACGGGGTTTGTCTTCTTCAAATTTCTTAAATGTTTTAGGCTTAATTTCTTTTTCAGGGATTTCGGGGGCTTCAAAGACAGCCGAAGGTTTGTTTTTGGCTTCGAGCTTCAATCTTTTAATTTCTTTATAATCTTTCTTTGGCTTAACAGGCTTTGGCCGTTCGGCGCTGACTTTCAATGGACGCCCCATAAACTCTTTATCTTGTAAAGCAGTCATGGCTGCTTCGGCCTGAATATCATCAGGCATGTTTACAAAACCAAAACCCCTTGAATTCTTGCCGGATTTTTTCTTGATCCTTACAGAAGCAACAGCACCAAAGGCCTCAAAAAGACTTTTAACATCGCTTTCTGACGCTGCAAATGACAAATTACCCACAAATATATTCATTTTTTACCTTTCTTTAGATTCAAGCATCTTTTCCGGTGATCAATTTACGGAAATTCTTAAGGCTGTAGAACGGTGTTTGCGCACCTAATTGATTAACAATAGAAGCTGGAATAGAGCCCACAGGGTCAGTATGCTGCTGGAAAAAGATCTCTGTGCGGCCTTCTGATAAAGACTTAAAACTCCACACAGATTCAATGGTTTGAACGCGTATCATGCCCTTGACCAATGGAAGCCTGTCAGGAAGAGCTGTTAGATTATAGCTTATTATCCCGCCGGAGTCTTGGGTTTTGGTGCGTCTAAAAACAAAATCACGGGAAGCGACCGGCCAGGGTAAATGCAATATTAAATAAATAACTTCCTTCTTAGGCCCTTCATTTTCCACAAGCTCTGATAGAACGCATTGATAATACCAGCGGCGTATCTGTTTTTCATCTTCAAAAAGAGCGATGGCTTTAGAAATTGGCGCATCCACAATAACATTGGCTTTATATTCAAGGATAGGTGAGCCTTCAACCTTGCGGGTATAAACCGGGATCCCACTTTTGGATTCTCTTAATAACCACGGGCTCTGTTCGGCATAAAGCGCTCCAGAAAAACAAAAACTAAATAAAAATAAAATTACCGTCAACACTCTCATTATTTAAACCCCAATTGCGTTGTTTCACCGACTTGGATCATCGGCGTCACATCTGAATAAGTAGGAATATTGCCAACAACACCTGGACCCATAGTAACATAACATTTCTGAAAATTGGCTAACGTATCAAAATACAGATACCCAATAGCAAAAAAAGGAGATTCCCCGCCTCCCGGCTTTTCAAGACCGCGGTCAATCTCGATCTTTTTTAGCCCAAAAGGAGAGAATTTCTGCCAAACCATCGGCAAATGGGTATTCGTGTAATAATCCATATCAAACTTTTTTCCGGCCATACGAGGATATGCCGCCGCTATTCTGATCATGATCTTAACCTCAGCTTGCTAATTTATTTTGACCTTGAAAACCAATTTTTTGACCAAACCTTTATAACCCTCAAAGGAACATGCCGGCCGATGAGCTTCATGGGGATAAAAAACAGCGAATTCCCCTGCTTGAACGATCACATCAGTCGTCGGACCGGAGACTTTGAAGAATTGATAATCACCACGAGCGTCATATTCTGTCAAGGGACTTAGATCCTTCATGCGCGCGATTTGCATCAATTCCGCCCCGCTGACAGGACACTGCACATCCGCATAAATATGATGGGTCTCAAAACGATTCTCTGCGGCTGGCTTTGGTGTATAGCTCATGACACGCACAAATAATTGCCTGCCCTCGATCTCAATTTCGCCGTCAGGCAAATGGACACAATCATGCGCACTGATAAATTTCAAAATAGCATCGGCCTTCGGGACAGCATAACGTTTAAGTTGATCGATACTATCCGTGATCATAAAACCCCCTGAAAACTCTTCCGATGGATAATAGAAGAACCATATTTCTTGACCGCCAAACGATGGGCTTGGGTTGGATAGCCCTTGTGTTGAGCAAACCCGTATTCCGGAAAAACTTTATCATAAACATTTAAAATACGGTCACGGTAAACCTTAGCGATGATCGAGGCACAAGCAATGGATAAAGATTTACCATCACCGCCAACGATCGTCTGGTATTGATAGGGCAATTGGGTCCTGAAAATATTTCCGTCAATCAATAAAACGACCTGTTGACGAAAAGCATCCTGCAAAACAGTTTCTTGCGGTATGCGGTGGATCAGTTCTTTAACAGCCATTTCCATGGCTAAATGCGAAGCATTGAGGATATTGACAATATCAATGGTCTTCTCATTCATGATACCGATGCCGATATAAGCCTTATCAAATATTTCAAAAAAAGCCGCTTCACGTGCCTTTGCTGACATTTTCTTTGAATCATTGATGGGATTCTTAAAATCGAAATTTCGCAAACATACCGCCGCTGCCACCACCGGTCCGGCCAAAGGCCCCCGGCCTGCTTCATCAACCCCCAAAATAAAACGCAAGCCTTTATTTTGGGCTTGCGTTTCATAATGAAGCATAGTTGCTTGTGGCAACATCAAGATTTATTTAACGGTTTGATCTACTTGAACGCGGGCTTTTTTGCCTAAACGATCACGCAGATAATACAACTTCGCACGTTTGATGACACCTTTGGAAACGATCTCGATCTTATCGATCACCGGAGAATTAATAGGAAAAGTTCTCTCGACACCTTCACCGAAAGATATTTTACGGACGGTAAAAGCAGCACCTAAGCCGATACCGGTTTTCTTGATCACAGTACCTTCAAAAGGATGGATACGGACCTTATCCGCTTCTTTAACCTTGATCTTCATTTTCAAAGTATCACCAACATCAAATACCGGGATATCTTTACGGATATTGCTTGCGCTGACTGAAGCCATTTTTTCAATACTGCTCGCTATCATTTCAAACTCCCTTTTTTAACAAATCGGGCCGGACCATTTTGGTCTTGGCCAAAGCTTTACTATTTCGCCATATTTCTATGGTTTTATGATTCCCAGATAATAACACATCAGGGACCTTTTTGCCACGAAAATTTGCCGGCCGGGTGTATTGCGGTCCCTCTAGCAAATTATCTTCAAAAGACTCATGAAGCAGGGATTCTTCCTTGCCCAAAACACCTGGGATCAGGCGGGTTATGACATCAACAATGAGCATGGCCGGGATCTCGCCTCCGGTCAGGACATAATCACCAACCGAGATCTCCTCGTCCACCAAATGCTCGCGCACACGTTCGTCAATCCCTTCGTAATGGCCACAAATAATAATCAAATTTTTAGACTTAGTCAAGCTTTTCGCATGAAATTGTGTAAATGGCCGACCGGCCGGGGAAGTATAGATCACCTGTACTTTGCGCCTGCCCTTGATAGCTTTCACAGCGTCGAATAATGGCTGCGGCATCATGACCATACCGGGTCCTCCGCCAAAGGGGCGATCATCGACCTTACGGTGTTTTTTATCTTCGGTATAATCGCGCAGATCGTGAATATGGATCGTAACCTTCTTTTTCTCCTGGGCGCGTTTTAATATGGACTCATTTAATATTGGCCCAAACATATCCGGGAAAATAGTGATAATATCAAATCGAAGCATAAATTATAAAGTAGCCAAAAGTTCTGAATTATAGTTTGTTAAGAATTCTTTCTGGAACCGCCCGTAATTGTCCGCTTCAATGGCAACCCGGATGCGTTCCATTAGTTTAATATAAAAATGCAAATTATGAAAGCTCATCAGGCGGACCCCGGTGATCTCATTCATGTTTAACAGATGGCGGATATAGCAGCGTGTATGGTTTTGGCAAACCTCACAATCACAATTTTCATCTAAAGGCCGCAAATCCTTGGTAAACTCGCTATTACTAATATTCAACTTACCCTTATTTGTAAACGCACTTCCATGTCTGCCATAACGCGTCGGTATCGAACAATCGAACATATCAATGCCCAATCCAACAGCCCTGACAATTTGATCAGGCAGACCTATACCCATAAAATAACGGGGCTTATCCTTCGGCAAGAAAGGAATGACCCAATTTAAAGCCTCAAACATCTCTTTGACCGTTTCTCCAACACTGACACCGCCAATGGCATAGGCATCAAAATCAATTTGCATTAATTCATCCGCCGACTGGCGCCGTAAATCTTCAAAGGTCGCTCCTTGAACAATAGCAAATAAACGCTGGCCCCTCTCATGCATGCCCGTCTTATGAAAATGCTCTTTGCAGCGCTTGGCCCATTGGGTGGTACGCTTTAATCCACGGATGGCTTTTTTACGGTCGCAGGGATACGGAGAGCATTCATCTAAAGGCATGACCATATCCGAGCCTAAAACCCGCTGAATATCCATCACCTTTTCCGGTGTAAAAAAATGCATGCTCCCATCAATGTGAGAACGGAATTTAACTCCCTCATCAGTGATCTTGCGGAATTTGGTCAAACTAAAAGCCTGATATCCCCCGCTATCGGTCAGGATCGGTTTGTCCCAATTCATAAATTTATGCAAGCCCCCGGCATGTTCCATGATCTCAAGGCCCGGGCGAAGATACAAATGATAGGTGTTAGACAGTACGATTTGAGACTGCATCTGGTGAAGATCGACACTGGACATGGTCTTGACAGTCGCCGTCGTTGCCACCGGCATGAAGAAAGGCGACTCAACCACGCCATGCGGGGTCGTGACCACACCCCTGCGGGCGGCAGTAGATGCATCTTGATGGAGTAATTTATACATAAAATATCCCTGATTTGATCGTCAAAACAAAAACATATACTAACATAAATGTTTAATTAATGCCCAAGAATTGCGGAAGGTTTCCTAAAGGCTTGATACTGATAATAACAGGAAAAAAACCGGAGGCGTCTTGAAGTTGCTGGAGCATAGCGGGGTCAATATGGAATTTTATTCCTATACCATTCTGCGTTAACATCCCACTGTCATTTTCTACCTGAGCCTGTACATTCATATGTGCAGGGGTCAGATCAATACCGCCATTGATATTATTATTTGATGCTCTCAGGTCTATGATAATAGCCGGGGTTAAATTGGAGTGGAATGATCGGCCTTTTTCTTTTAAGGTCGTTTCCAAATTCAGGCTATGTGAGTCGGTGACATAAATAACAACAACCCCGGCATGTTTGTAAATTTCTTTATTCTCTTCATTTTCAATATTTTCAATGATCCTTTGATCTCTTTCTCCGATATCCACTTCATTAAAGTCCACATAACTTTTGAGGACTGCAAGCAATTTATCTTTTTTGATCTTATATCTAGATTCGACCTCTACCGGAATATCAACAAAGATCGATTTACCAATCTTATATAAGCTCTTAACGATCTTCACATATTCAACGTTTTCAAATTCAGGCTTTAATTCAACCGGAACATCTTGCAGCATTAACTGGAAATTCCTGTTAAAAGCTGTGCCCAACGATTCCCTTCTTGTCCAATAATCAGAATCATGATTTATATCGACAGATAACAACTGTATTCCTCCAAGTTCATGATTATGTTCAAGAGAGAATAATGGCCCATATTCATGCAATATAATGTCGCTTAACTTATCTTTACCAATTTCAATCCCATAATTCTTAAATGCATCAACTATATATTTAATATTTTGTCTGTCAGTATCTATTCTTTCCTTTGTTAACTTTACGCCAATAAAATGCACTTTCAGCCTTTTGCCTTGTTTATCTCCGGGTTCTTTTAAATAATTTAACAAATCATTCCGGGATGATTTTAATTCTTCCATTTCTTTAAGGAATAACGGATCGTGCAGGTAGACTGCTAAATAATTCCTGAAATCTCTCAAGATTTCCCAAGGATTTACCCCTTCATGCTTAGCATTTTCCATATTATTTATAAATTGGGTTATTCTTGCAATAAAGGAACGGTTCTTGGGAGTTTTCAGGGGAAAGTTTTCCTCAAGTGAAAGCCTTTTAGGTTCAAAATTTGTAGGAGCCCCGTTTAACTGTTGCTTGATCAATTCTTTGATCTCAGGCGTTATTATTGGAAGATACTTCACGACATCAATTTCTCTCATTATCTGATTTAATTTATCAACCGTTGATTTCCCTTCTTCCTGCATTATTTCATTTAATTCCTCAATGACCGTGCTTGCCGTTTCAGGATCATTCTTAACACTTTCTTTTAAGGTATTTACCACATCATCTAACAGATCATCCGGATTGAGACTTGAGGCCATGAATTCATCCATTGAAAACTCAAAAGACGTGGTACCTCTTCCGTAATTAGGAGCTCCAAAAATTTCAATGTGGTTTTGAATTGGATATTGTGGGCTTTTAGAAGCAATAGCAGGAATATCAGGGCTAAAGATCCTGGATTCCTGAGACGGTTGGCCCTGGGGCAATAAACTTTTCGGTTGTATTGCACCCAGTACCGCACCTAACGTCCCAGCCCTTAAAACCCATCTACGGGAAACCGCCCTAACAGCCATGGCCCGGTCCAAGTAATCTGTGATCTTGCCTCTCACATAACTAATAGAATAAAGATCATCCGGAGTCTTCTCGAGGCCAATTTTATCCCTCCAATACCCGGTAAGATCGTCTGAAAGATCTACACGAATCTTTGTTTTTCTAAGACTCTCAAAATAATCCAATGCCCGAAGCACAAACTTTGATTCAAATTGAGCACCCCGCAAGACCGGATTAATATAGAGAAAATCCATCTTCCCCCAATCCTCTTGCTTGTTGATGAACAACTTAATTTCAACAATAGGAACTCCTCTATAAATTATTTGAAAATGAGGGGTATATATGTCCGGATCTTCTATGGAGATACCCGAGCCATGATCGCCTCCGACAGGATTTTCCTCAAATTCATTGATCCAAGAATCAAGCTCTCCACGCAGAGAACTCACCAAGCCCTTTAAATATATCCATAATTGATCTCCTAAGATTTTTTTCTTGATTTGCCCTGGGGTGGTCATGTAGCCCGAAATATCAGTTAATACTTCTTTAGGGAAGATTTCTTCAAGAGAGTGAGAACGAGCATTACCATTTTGTCTTGGATCAAAAACCAAAACTTTAGAATTCGTTGGGAAATCAGTAAAATCATTGATCTTGACACCATGGATAGAATCACCAAAAGGCACAAAATGCTCTATATAAAAACTTAACGTTTCCAACGACAATTCCTTAAAATTCAAATAAGGCTTAATATACACCTTCCCCTGACCGGACAGAACTCTTAGAATATCCCTCTCTTGATCTTTGGTATTGTTTAATCCCCCGTATAACTCTTTATAAACCATATCATCCGGGTTGATCAATATAAGATCATCAATGACCCCCGCTGGGATATTCTGTAAAAGCTTAAAGAAATCGATCCTGAGACAAACAAGATTTTCAAAATGAACCGCCGCTTTCTGACTCTCAAGATCATTCGCTTTAAATTGTTCATAATAAGAATTCTCATGGTCTTCAAAAACATCAAGGGCTATCACCGCAACGCCAGGGATCTGGGCTAATTTGACTTCAAATTCCCCATTGCCGCTACCAACGCTCACAATGACTTTATTGATCCCGCGGGCCTTCCTTTTTAAAGGATCCATAATATCAATGAACCTACGGGTCATTTCCTCTGGATTATTCTGGACTTTCAGCATATTCTGAAGGGAAACAGTTGATGCCGTCTCATGGTTCTGTACTTGGTCAAGTCTAACTTGTACAAGTTCAGCTGAACCGCTGTTAAGCATGGCCCTATTAGGGAATTTCTCGACAGATCTCTCTACCTTCTCTATTTCAAATAAAGGGACCCCGCCGGAAAAATATTTTCTCGGGACGATCTGTTGGGTCAAAGGGTCATTTTCTTCTTTGATGAAATTATAGACACCTTTTTTGAAAGCTTGAAGGTAACGTTGGTAGATGAAAGCTGCGTCATTCTGAGCCGAAGGCGAAGGATCCAAAGATTTCTTAAGATCATTCGCTGCGCTCAGGATGACAGACTTATCATATTCGACTCCAGCTACTTTATTTTTATCCGCATAGACTTGTTCTAGAATACTGTCTTTGATCTTCTTTTTGTACCATGTGGCTAGGATAAGAGAATTATAGATCTGCCGCAGTTGGGCGAAACTTTTGTCTTCATTGACTTCACGGGTGAGTTCAGGGATGACGATCTCGCGGACAATATTAGCCCCTACTGAGGCCATGTCGTTGTGCACAACCATATGTTTAGACATGGATAAATAATCTTGCTCTAACATTACTTTTAGCTTAGCTTCCACCACGTAAGCTGTCCCTGCTTTGATATTCTCATACACAACGGCTTTTTCGGGGATGATCCATACTTTGTTAAAAGTGTTAACAGGGATATTGGTTGTGCCGAATTTCTTGGCAGCTTCTTCATAGATGCGTTTCCAGAATTTCTTACCTATCGCTCCTTCAGGATAAATTAGACTTGCAGTGATTTGCTTGAGCATATAGTCTTCGACAAGAAGGTCCCGGCCCATTTCGGTCTGGCCGAAGCTTTGCGGGATGATCCTATCTTTTTCATAGGGGCTTAGATTAACCCACAGGTCTTGCTCGGGGATCGTTAAGCTGGCCAAGAAATATTTAATTAAATTGGTGGATTCACTACGCAGGGAAATAATATTCTTAGTCCCAGCATCACCTTTATCTAAAATAAAATCAAATCTAAAGGGATTCTCTGGATGGATTTTGATGCCAGTTAATACCGGAGGCTTAAATTCAGGACTTAAAGATACCATCATCCCTGGTGCGGGCAAACAAGATTCATCTGCCTGGGCTTGAGGTAAAGGGCCTATCGTATTGACAAAAAATACCAATAATATAAAAAAAGAGTACCACGGCCTATAAAAAAGGCCTCGGAATGAAATATAAGAAGGCATGTTGAAAGTATAACATCTATATTTATATCCTGCCAGTCAGGGAAGGTCTTGGAGAGAAAATATTTTAAAGGATCAGCATGGCGTCCCCATAACTATAAAAACGGTAACGCTTATTGATAGCTTCTTTGTAGGCTTTCATGATCAGATCATAACCGCCAAACGCACAAACCAGTGAATTATGGTGACACACAACTTAATTCTCGGAATGTTTCGTATGCTAATTTAGGGAATTATGGTGACACACAACTTAATTCTTTGGCTTAGGACCAGGTTTTTGTTTGATTAATACTCTTCCTATCTTTTCTTCCAAGATTTTCAAAAAAACCTCAGTCCCCAGAGGTCTCCCCGTTCCAATGCTTTTTCTTAACTCCTTTACTTTTTCATCTTCCATGCTCAAATAATCAGACCAATCTTTAATTACATCCTGTAAATAACATCGAGATACTAACAAATCTTTCTTTCCGATGACATGACTCCTTGCACTAGACCATGGATAATCTTCTGCTCTTTTAACTATCCTTGCCCTCACGGGATTACGTTCAACATATCTTATCCCTAAAAAATTATACCCTTCGTCCATTGGATAACTCAAAAACCTTCCCTGCCATAAATATCCTCTCCAACCATGATTTTCATTAATTGATTTCGTATAATGCCAATTTGCTTTAGCGAAAGCTTGAAAACTATCAGCTCTACTTGGCACAGCAACCAAATGAACATGGTTATCCATTAAGCAGTAAGCCCAATATTCTAAACCATACAATTCACCTTGTTCTTTAAGTAATTTCAAATACAAAAGACGATCTGTATCTTTAAAAAATACTTTCTGCCGACGATTTCCCCGCTGAATAACATGATGCGGATACCCCACAGCTACGACCCGTGCTATTCTTGCCATTTGTTTGTCTTTTCATGGGGGGAGTTAAACTCATCTTTACCTCTTCAGCTTCGGGGAAAACTGAATTATGTTGTGAATTATGTTGTGTGTCACATTAATTTTTAAACCCTGTATATACCAAACCGTTCATTCTTATCGTAAAACTACCTGTCGTCCAACTATCAAAATTCCCTTCCCAAATACTTCCATCGGGGCGTATTAGCTTACCCTGTCCAAAGGGCATATTATTCTTTATAGACCCTATGTACTCTGAACCGTCTCGGAACGATTTTAATCTGCCCTCATATACGTGGTTTGCTTGATAAATAATCCATAGCACCGCTATTGCCAATACACATAAACTGCGAATCAAGTTATTCTTATTCATACACTCTTTCTGGAATCACGCTGGAAGACGCTTCTTGCAATCTCCTGCTTTTTAAGAATCTAATAATATTTCATCAACCTTTGGAAATTTATGCCATTTTTTAAAATTCTTGTCGGAACATTCTTTTACTTCATTCATAGACGCATTACGGGAATTCCAAGCAGTATTCACATGATGATATAGATGAGATATTGCAACGACAAATTCTCCGCTATCATAATTCTCATCTTTTTCTATTTTCTTAATCATCTTGTCCAGCTCTGCTTTCGCTTCTTTTAAGTTGTATAAAATGTATTCAAGATTCATAAAGATTTCTTCCTTTGCGAAAAACTGACAACACTATTTTTGACTAAATAGGTCTCGACCGATTAAAGGGGAAAAATATTTTAAATGCTTTACCAATTATGTTTTCTCTTGGGACAAATCCCCAAGAATTATGGTGACACACAACTTAATTCTTTGGCTTAGGACCAGGTTTTTGTTTGATTAATACTCTTCCTATCTTTTCTTCCAAG
>Ga0302280_1000717_pt1 | contig 28974 bp, 26 predicted proteins | sample III_Fen_E1_1_FD_198771 | JGI IMG/M metagenome (GOLD analysis project Ga0302280, IMG submission 198771) | Peat permafrost microbial communities from Stordalen Mire near Abisko, Sweden - III_Fen_E1_1 | ecosystem: Environmental > Terrestrial > Soil > Wetlands > Permafrost | place: Sweden: Abisko... | reverse complement strand
CGTACAAATTGACAAAATTAAGGCAATTTGTTACCCTAAACTTAAATATGATACAGATTAAAAATAATGGTTTTCTGGAAAAATTGAAGAAGGCAGGATTCACAGACAAAGAGGCTCTTGTCTATCTCTCTGTTCTTGAGCTTGGCGGGGCATATCCATCAAAAATCACTGAATACTGTGGCCTCAACCGTTCGACTATCTATAAAATATTAACCGACCTCTCCATTCGCGGCCTTGTCAATGAAATCGAAAAGAAAAACAAGCTCTACTATCAAATAGAGAAGCCCGATCACATCGTCCGCTACACAAAAAATAAAATTGCTTTAGCAACCGAACAGCTCGAGCAGGTAGAAAAATTAATCCCTGAATTTGAGGGTCTCTACTCCCTACTTTCCAACAAACCAAAAGTTTTATACTTTGAAAATCAGGACGGGATAGTAGCTATATATCGAGATATGCTCGATATAGGGAAAAAATATGAAATGTTAGCATTCTCAAACGCAGCCGAGATCGAACATGTCTTTCCAAAAAAATTCTTCGAGGAATTTCGACGTACAAAAGAAAAACTTGGTATCACGACGCGGGGAATCATTCCCGATACAAAAGCAGACCGCACCTACAATGAGCGTTTCTTTGCGGGATACAAAAAAGAAGTCGTACCACAAATACGCTTTGTCCCGGCCGAGAAATTCCCTTTCAAAGGCGAAATTACTATTTATGGAACGAATAAAGTCGCGGTCGTTAACCTCAATAAGGAATACCTGACCGGCATAATTATCGAGGATGAAACGATACACAATATGATGCGGATGATTTTCGAGCTTTCATGGAAAGGTACCGAAAATTGAGCTCTTTAGTTACCAACACCTTACCAACTTCAGGCATCTAGACTCCCTCAAGGGGTTGCGTCATCAATGTAGGTATGAACATAACAAAAGAGAGAAATGGGGGCGTGGATCCCAAACCGCCAGTCCCTGTAAAGGTACGCTACTGCCTCTACGCGAGAAAAAGCACAGAGCAAGAGGACAAACAAGTCCTCTCTATCGATAGCCAAATCCATGAGATGGAGAAGATGGCAGCCAATGACAACCTTGATATTGTCATGATGAAAAAGGAGTCTCATTCAGCAAAAGAGGCAGGACAAAGACCGGTATTTAATGAGATTGTCGAGGAGTTAAAGCAAGGAAAATATACTGGTATCCTCACCTGGGCACCCGACCGCATCGCCCGTAACGCGGGCGACCTCGGCAGGATCGTCGACCTCATGGATCAGAAAAAACTTCTTGAGATACGGACATTCGGGCAGCGATTCACGAATACGCCCAACGACAAGTTCATGCTCATGATCCTCGGATCGCAAGCAAAACTGGAAAACGACAACAAGGTGATCAATGTGAAACGCGGTCTCCGTGCACGTTGTGAAACAGGATATCGGCCTGGTATCGCCCCAACGGGGTATCTGAACGAGCGTGACAGAGACAAGAGATGCCAGATGTATGTTGATCCCATACGCGCACCCATCATCAAATCGGTGTTTGAAAAGGTTGGAAGCGGGTGGAGTGGCCGAAAGGTATACCAATGGTTAAACGAGATTAACTTCACGACCAAGACTGACCACCGCCTGCTCTTGGGAAACCTTTACATCATATTGCGGAACCCCTTCTACACTGGTGACTTTGAGTACCCGAGGAAAAGCGGCAACTGGTACCACGGCAAACATGAGCCATTGGTCACCAAGGAGTTATTCGAGAAAGTACAGAAAACGATCGCCGACAACTCCATTGCCAAGACCAACAGCAAGGAGTTCGCCTTCACCAAGCTCATCCGCTGCGGTCACTGCGACTCGGGCATCACCGCGGACGAGAAATTCAAGAAACTGAAAGACGGCGGCACCAACCGCCATGTCTACTATTTCTGCACCACCGCCAAGCAGGTGGAGTGCAAGAATCCAGCAATCAATGAAAAGGAACTGATCGCCGAGCTCCTCCCTATTTTGGACAAGGTTGCTCTCGACAGGATCGGCATCAGGGCCAAAATTGAGGAAGAGCTCAACCGTGTCGACAAATTCCAGACGGATATCTTGGGCGTCGCCAATCCGAAGAAAACAAAGGTAAAGGAGATCGATGTTCGCAACTATGCCAAATATCTCCTGCGAGAAGGTACGATCCTCGAAAAGCGCGAGATACTCTCCTGCTTAAAGAGCAAGCTTACCCTCATGGACAAGAAAATTATTATGAACGAAGAGGCGGTGGCTTGAGATCAAAAACCTATATATGTAATGTGTTCCAACAGATGCCTGATATATCAAGTCCCTCGTCAGCACAACACACACATGAAATACATATCATATGCGGAATACCGCACCCGAATGAAAAATATCAGCACCGCCGACGAAGCATCGGCATTTGCCAAGGAAATTATGGCTCCAGTTATGGATACTATCGACCCAAAGCCTCAGGTCGAAAAAGTGACAGGGACGATAGAAAAGCCACAAGTTCCGCACATTCATCGCTATGCACCGATAGCACCCAAGATCGACAAGATGAACCTCTCGCACAGTGCATGGTACGACGTTGTCGCAAGTGAGACTGAAGCTCGGGTCATCGCTCTATATTCCAAAGGGTTGACCACCGGCGACATTGCAAGCTACATGAAAACAATGCACGGCATCGATATGTCACAGCCATCCGTGTCGGGTATCACTGACAAGGTGTACCCGTTAGTTAAAGAATGGCAGACGCGCACCCTCGCATCATGCTACCCTGTCATCTATCTCGATGGATTGCACTTTAAAGTACGCGACAGCGGAAAGATCGCGTCGAAGGTGGCGTACATAGCGCTCGGCGTTAACCAGTATGGCCAAAAAGAAGTTCTTGGCATCTATACCGCCGATAGCGAAGGGGCAAAGTTTTGGATGGGAGTATTAAACGATCTCAAAAACCGAGGCGTTGAAGATATTATCTTCGCCTGTGTCGACGGACTCAAAGGCTTCCCCGATGCAGTCAAAGTAATGTATCCTCTGTCGATTGTGCAAGTGTGCATCGTGCATCAGATCAGACACACGGTCATGTTCATTCCGCACAAAGATCGAGAACAGTTTTGTCTTGATCTGAAGAATGTCTACACAGCACCGAGTGAAGAAGCGGGATTCCAAGCACTGAAAGATCTGATGGAGCGATGGCCGCAGTATCGACCATACCTCAAGTCGTGGGAGGATCGGTGGGCAGACCTTGCGCCATTCTTCAGCTATCCGCAGCCAATACGGAGGATGATATATACGACAAATACCATAGAAAACCTGAACAGACAGTTCAGGAAAGTGACCAAGACGACAACGATATTCCCTCACGATGATTCTCTTCTCAAGCTACTATGGCTTGCCCAGACTGACATCATGAAGAACAAGACCATGCAGATACGCAACTGGTCTGAAATTCTAGCTCAATTAGTCATCCTGTTCCCTGATCGCGTTCACTTCTAATTATCATTAATCACTAACGCTGACGAGGATTGATATACAGGCATCACAAAAAGCTGCGAACATAGTCGCAGCTTTTTGCTTTCGAGGCGTTCGATTCTACCAAATACCTAGGGGCATCTCAGACTGTACTAGATGCCTTAAATATGGCTCGGTTGAGCGACGAATCTCAGTCACCTGACTTACCACCTTAGTGTGCGGGATGCCAGAATCGAACTGGCGACAACAGTTTGGAAAACTGTAGTTTTACCACTAAACTAATCCCGCATTTTTAATTTACAATCTTCATGCAATTCAATACAAACTGGTCGGAGCGCCGGGATTCGAACCCGGAGTCACTTGTTCCCAAAACAAGGATGTTAGCCGTTACACCACGCTCCGATATAAAAAACTGAAAAAAAACGAAAATTAAGAACCTCCCTATCCTAGCATACGACCGCTAAAAATTCCATAAAATGAGCTACATAATGACATTTTCTATAAACAAAACACTCGCTCGTCGCGTTTTCAAGTCCATATATACAACAATTACGTGAAATTGGAATTCTGCACCAAGCCCAATCCTTTTTTCTGAAAGATACGTTTGAATAACTCGACGCAACCTTCTCTGCTTAAGGACATGGACATTTTCTTCCGGATGATAGTCTCCTGTCTCTGACCTTTTCTTCATCACGCTTTTGACTTCCACAAAATGAACTGTGCCATTTTTCGAAGCAACAATATCTATCTCTCCCCATTTTTTGAAATAGTTTCTGTCTACAATAGTGAAGCGGTGTTTCACAAGAAACTTGCATGCAATCTCTTCACCCATGTTCCCTTTTTCACGTGAATTTTTAATCGAATTTTGTGTAATTTTTCTCATATGTGGATAAAGTCCTCACTAAATTATGTCTTTTTGAGTAAATACGGCTCTATATAAGCTTATAAACGATAAAAACCTATAAAAACTCAAATTATGACCTTATGAATATAGGCCATATTATTTGTCTTTTATCAACGTAATCCCCAGAGTTATCCACAGTTATTCACACCTATTTAGGACAAAAAATTGGTGCGGGCAGGGAGAATCGAACTCCCGTCTCGTCCTTGGCAAGGACGTGTTCTACCACTAAACCATGCCCGCAATGTCAGTGAAAACTATTCTAGCAGAACTTTACTTTTTTCGCCAGAAAATTATTGTGCACCCGGAGGGATTCGAACCCCCAATAGCGGTTCCGAAGACCGATGTGATATCCATTTCACTACGGGTGCATTTCGGTTGAATCAGACATCATCTCTATATCACTCTCTGATTGTGTCCTTATAATACTTGATTAATTGGTTTTGCCAAGCTAAAACCTTTCTTAAGACGCTTATATTGGTTATAAAAATCATACATGAACCTTTATAGTTAGCACTTTTATGCATTCCGCTGCCTCGAATTTTACTGATTTTAAAGATATTTTTATTAATTGATAATTTTTGAGCCCAAAAATCTTCAATATTAGAGCCTTTATTTGGTTCATGAATAAAAAGGCGAAATTTAATGATCGGCTTTCCTTTTATTAATTGAGTCGGATCACTCACCTGAAGAATGTACCTGTCCACCCATGTAACCATAAACACAATCATCTCAGGATCAGCACTGATAAACTGAAAACAACCACTTTTCTTGCCTCCATGCGCCCAGTAGAGCGAAATTCCCGACATAAAGAAGGAATCTTTGCAATGTGCCTTGAATTCCCTTTCAGCATCATCGTATGCCGCCTTCTCGCGAAAAACTTTTCGTGCACGTAATGCTATTGATGTCGAAAAGCGTCCCCTTTTTTGCTTTTCAACGGATCGCGATTTCAAAAGAGCAATTTGCTGTTCATCGAGCGGTATATCTTTGACCCAATACGCCAAAGTGCTTTTTGGGACCTTTACCTCCTTTAAAATCTCATTATACGAGAAACCATTTTCACGTAATTGTATGGCTCGTAATCTAGATTGTACCTTATCCATATAGTTATATAACAATATAATATCATTTTTTTAAGATTGATGCTACCATAAAACTCACAACAAAATGAAACAGAACTCTATACCAAAGGAAGTCATCTATGTCGTCGAAACGCTCGAAAAAGCGGGTTTTCAGGCATATCTTGTCGGTGGATGTACTCGCGATCTTTTTTTGGGTCGCAAACCAAAAGATTGGGATGTAACAACAAATGCAACACCTGAACAAATCATCCCGCTTTTTACAAAAACCTTTTATGAAAATGATTTCGGCACCGTTGCAGTGGTTAATGAAGAAGCAGAAGAATCATTAAAAATAATTGAAGTTACACCATACCGTGTTGAGAGCGTCTATACCGATCATCGTCATCCAGACAAAGTCCACTTCAGCGAAAAAATTGAGGATGATCTCAAACGTCGCGATTTTACTATCAATGCTGTTGCTATAAATCTATCGAAAGGAGCCATAAAAGACATAATTGATTTGTATGGGGGATTCAAGGACATAAAGGACAAAATTGTAAAAACAGTAGGAAATCCTAATGATCGCTTTACCGAGGATGCTTTACGTATGCTGCGCGCCGTCCGCTTAGCAGTCGAATTAGGTTTCACGATTAACATCGACACTGAAAAAGCTATAATCTCCAATAAAAACCTCCTTAAAAAGATATCTACTGAGCGAATTCGCGATGAATTTACAAAAATCATCATGTCTACCGAACCTAAAAAGGGAATTGAGATGCTCCAAAGACTTGGTCTTTTAAGCTTTATTGTTCCGGAATTAGAAAAGGGAATTGGTGTTGAACAGACACAAGCCCACGCTTATGATGTGTGGGAGCATCTTTTGCGATCATTACAACATGCAGCTGATAAAAATTATCCCTTAGATATCCGCCTAACAGCTTTGTTTCACGATATAGCAAAACCCCAAACACGTCGCCTTTCACGTGAAACAGGACAATTCACGTTCTATGGTCACGACGTAGTTGGTTCACGTGAAACGTCAAAAATCCTTGAAAAACTTAAGTTCCCAAGGAAAATGAGTGATAAAATCGTTAAATTGGTCCGCTGGCATATGTTTTTCTCGGATACTGAGACAATTACGCTCTCAGCCGTCCGTAGAATGGTCACTAATGTTGGTAAGGAAAACATATGGGATTTGATGGATGTACGCGTATGCGACCGTATAGGAACCGGTAGACCTAAGGAAAACCCATACCGTCTCCGCAAATATCACGCAATGATTGAAGAAGCTCTCCATGATCCTATTTCAGTTGGAATGCTTAAAATAAATGGTGCTGACCTTATGAAACTCTCAAAAATTAATCCGGGACCCAAAATAGGTTGGACATTAAATGCATTACTTGAAGAGGTCCTTGATAATCCGAAATTAAACACAAAAGAATATCTTGAAAAACGGGCGCTCGAACTTGTTGCATTGGACGAAAAAGAGTTGAAAAAACTAGGAGAAACTGCGAAAGAAACAAAAGATGAAAAAGAAGCCGAAAATGTAGCTGAAATCCGTAAGAAACACCATGTTTCATAAATAACCGTTTCTCGTGAAACGTTAAAAAATGGCCTATTTTAGGCCTTTTTTAATTATTTTACATAATTTTGCTTTTTGACCAAAACAAAACCCCGCATGAACGAGATTCTTAGAGATTAGATTAAAGAATCGCGAAACGGGGTTTGCGAAGAAGAAAAATTGTGATGAACCTACAACGTCGCCAGGGGAGACAAAAACATTTCAGACACTTATGTGTCACGATCCAAGATGGATCAAAATTATATGTGAGGTCGAATGTTTTATCTGCCAAGCCAACAAAGGGTTCGAATTATCCTCTTCAAAAAAGAGAGCTGTTTGCCCTTGCCCTATTGTTTAAAGAACAGTGGTTCTAAGAATTATTCCTCGGTTAAAATTCTTTTCCCCGTCTGAGAACTATTGTATCACATAAAGGACATTTTAAAGGACAAAAATAGTATCAACTGTGGATAACTAATCGACTCAATTATTCGAGAATAATTTCTATAGGACAGTGGTCAGAACCCATCACAGTATCCAGTATTTGAGCGCTTTTTATACGTTTTAAGATATTTTCGCTTGCAAAGAAATAATCAATTCTCCAACCAACATTACGGTCACGCGCAAATGTTTTCATATCCCAATAAGTATATTTGCCGGTTGCTTCCGGAAAAAAATTCCTAAAAACATCAGCATATTTTTCGGCAATAACTTTATCGATCCATGCGCGTTCGATTGGGAGGAATCCTGTATTCTCCTCATTTTCTTTTGGTCGAGCCAAATCAATTTCAGTATGCGCCGTATTTACGTCGCCGCAAAAAATAACTTCGTATCCGCGCTTTCTGCATTTATTTATATACAACAAAAATGCATCGTAAAAGCGTAATTTATAATCAAGGCGTTCCGGACCGCCGCCGCCATTTGGAAAATATGTATTAATAAGAACGAGTTTTTTGATTTTCGAATCATCTTTTTTACCTTTTTTGAGTGTGATATCTTCAAAAAATATGGCTAAAAACCTACCTTCTTGGTCTAATTCTGGAACACCGATACTGTATTCGACTTTTTCAACTTTAAAATCGGTTTTGACGTACACGGCAACGCCGCTGTAACCTTTTCGTAGTTTTGAATGATCAAAAAAAGATTGGTAACCGTTCGGTGTGCGGATATTTTCATCAAGCTGATCCGGATGTGCTTTCGTTTCCTGAAGACAATAAATGTCAGGGGATTCATTCAAAAACCAATCAAAAGCTCCTTTTTTTACATTGGCACGAATACCATTAACATTCCAAGAGATGATTCTCATAACCTTATTGTATCAGATTATTTTTTATCGTTATTTTTATTATGAAATTTTTTATGTACATTACGGAGTTCAGTATCGGTAAAGTGAGTATAAATCTGCGTAGTAACGATATTTGCATGACCCAAAAGCATCTGAACGGAGCGTAAATCAGCCCCATTCCTCAATAAATCTGTAGCAAACGAGTGACGAATCACGTGAGGCGTGACTTTTTTCGATATACCAGCTTTGACAGCATAATGTTTCAAAATTCGCTCGATGGAACGACTAGTGAGTCGCATTGAATCTCTGTTACGAGCTAATTTTTGACTTTTCTTAGAATTTTTTGATTCTCCTGTCTCATGTGGAATTTGTACAAAGAGAGCATCATCCATGTCTTCACGTTTATTTAAATATGTCTTGATCGCTTGGCGAGCATCTTCGGAAATAAAAACAACTCGAATTTTTTCACCTTTACCGCGAATAGGGAACTCATCTCGAGATAAATTAATGTCACGCGGCAAACTACATAGCTCTGAAACGCGCAAACCCGTCGAAAACAACAATTCCATGATCGCTTTATCACGCAAACCACGAAGTGTTGATACATCTGGAGCAGCAAAAAGACGGCTCAAATCATCAGTAGAAATGAGATCGAGAGACCTCTCGGAAACTTTTGCTAATTCAATTCTCTCAGGCGAAAGGGATTCAATATTGCGATGAGACAAATATTTCAAAAAAGACCGAAGAGCAATAAGATAATAATTCTGTGTCCTTTTTTTCATTAACGTCGGAGATTTACCTTTTTCTGGCACCGCAGTTTGACGATTCAGCCAAATTCTGAAATTTCTAACAATATCATCAGTAATTTCCGCTGGATTTTTTATATTCGTTTGTTCTAGAAAACGTGAAATATAATGATCGTAATTAGCAACAGTGCTCAAGCTTCGTCCTTTTTCTATTTCAACATATTGGAGAAATTCTGTTTTCAGTCTCGCAATTTCTGAATTCTTTCTTGCAATCTTTTTTTCAGATTGTGGAGGGATATCGTGCGACATTAATAGTAAGTATACCTCCTATAGCTATTTCAAGCGAAATTGAATCAATTACCACCTGACTATAAGTGAAAACTTGCAAAGTAAAGCTATTCATGCTATTATTGCCCGACGATGTTAACGACAAAACAGAAAAGCAAAATAATCAAGGAATCAGCAATTCACGATAAGGACACGGGTTCTCCCGAGGTTCAGATTTCGATTTTGACAAAAAAAATCGAAGAACTCGCTGATCATCTCAAGAAACACAAAAAAGACAACCACTCTCGACGTGGTTTGCTCGCCATGGTTGCAGATCGTCAATCACATTTGAATTATTTGAAGAAAAAATTTCCTCGCCGACACTCGTCTATCGCGAAAAAACTGGATTTGAAAAAATAATCTGGTTTTGCAATATTTTTCATAATTTTGCGGAGAATCTAGCTTTTTTATTAGCACGTTAACATTCAGTTTTTTAAGGAGAGCGTACTCTCGACTAGTTTTCATTATTTAATTCTAATTTTTATATTTCATGTCAGTCATTAAACACAAAGAACAGCGCGTTGGTATTTTTATCGATACGCAAAATTTATACCACACAGCAAAAAACCTTTATCACGCAAGGGTTAACTTCGGCCAAGTCGTCAAAGATGCACTCGGAGACCGATCTCTTATTCGTGCAGTCGCATACGTTATTACCACCGAAGCGGGTGATGAAAAAGCCTTTTTCGAAGCTCTCACTAAAATGGGAATCGAAGCAAAGACAAAAGATTTGCAAATTTTCGCCGGAGGAAGCAAAAAAGCTGATTGGGATGTCGGTATGGCAATCGATGCGGTAAAACTTGCACCAAAATTGGATGCAGTTGTACTCGTAACAGGTGACGGTGATTTCGTACCACTTGTTGAATATTTACAAATGCATTCTGGATGCCAAGTTGAAGCAGTGTCATTTGGTAAATCAACTTCATCAAAATTACGCGAAGCAGTAGATGATTTCATTGATCTCGATCATAACCCGCGAAAATATCTCATCGGAGGAAATGGTAATGGAGGATTATCTTCTGAAAATAGCGCTCCGAGTGGACGTCGCGGAAATTCACGCCGGAGACCACCACAACAAGCCTAAAAAAAGATATACTATAGGATATGGAGGAAAAAGATATTGATCCAAAAACAATCCGTACATACGAAAGTGATATTGCAAACGCAATACAACATCATCAGACATCACAAGCTGATATGGTAGTTGCCGCTGAAGAAAAAAAACACGAACAAGAGCAACAATCAAATGTCTTAGTCGTACATGCTGACACTGAACCAAAAGATAAAATCAAATGGGTCAAAAATACTATAATGATTCTACTGAGTCTTATCTTACTCGGGGGAGGTGCATATATCGCATACTATTTCTATATCACTAGTCCATTAACTGTAAAACAACCTTCAACCCCTGCACCAGCGCCATCGATAGTCGTATCAAGTATTATTACTCCTGACCTTCAAAAAATCCTCGACATAACTGGTCAAACTTCCGCACAAATTAGTGCCCAAACAGAAAAACTATCATTACAAAATACATTGCAGGATGGAGGTATTTTCGAAATTGTACTCGCAAAACAGGCAAGTTCAACACAAAACGGAAAGACGACTTCAGTACTCAGTCGCATAACTGGACCACAATTTATTTCAACACTTGGATTGAATCCTCCTCAGGGTTTAACAAGTTCGCTGACTAATCAATTGATGTTCGGGTTCTATTCTTCAACAACTGGAGTCAACGGTACAACAACAACTCCATTTGTAATTCTTACAAATAATTTTTTCCAAAATGCTTTTGCGGGGATGTTGAGTTGGGAACCGACAATGGCATCAGATTTTTCAGGTCTTTTTGGGGTTCAGCCTACACAATGGTCTTCAGGTAGTTTCCACGACAAACTCATAAAAAACAAAAATGTTAGAGAATTTATAGACATAAATGGGAATATTGCATTTCTCTATTCATTCATAGACAACAATACCCTCGTAATAGCGCAAAATGAAGCCGCCTTGAACGAAATCATAACTAGATTTGAAAGTAATGCATATATGCGCTAAAATGAGACTACAATAGAAAATGATTAAAAAAGACCTCGATTATTTCAAGAAAAAATTACAAAAAGAGAAAACTCTTTTGGAAGAAGAATTGAAAACTGTCGGACATAAAAATCCAAATATAAAAGGGGGATGGGAAGCTTCTCCAGAAAATCTTGATACAGACAGCGCAGATGAAAATGAAGTGGCTGATAAAATCGAAGGACTTGAAGAAAATAGTGGGATTCTAGAAAAACTTAAAAAACAACTTGCCGAAGTCGTATCTGCACTAGATCGAATCAAAAATGGAAACTATGGAGTATGTGAAATTTCAGGAGAACCAATTGAAAAAGAAAGGCTTGAAGCTAATCCATCCGCAAAGACTTGTATAAAACACATGCGCGGCTAAAACACTCCGACTGAATTTAAGTTATCAACAATTTTATCAAAATTTTATTATTTTTTCAGCAAAATTTTATCTCGTTTTGTTAAACTTACTTGATGAGTTTTTCGAAAACATACACATCTCAAATTCATGGATTACGCGCCGAAATAATTACTATAGAAGTTGACCTCTCAAACGGTTTGCATGCATTTTCGATTGTGGGACTTGGGGATAGGGCAGTTGAAGAAGCGAAAGATAGGATGTCAGCTGCAATAAAAAATTCCGGCTTCACCTCTCCAAAACAAAGAAACCAAAAAGTCGTTATAAGTCTCGCACCAGCTGATACTAAAAAAGAGGGAACATCATTTGATCTCGCTATGGCGGTTTGTTATTTATTGGCATCTGGGGATATTAAATTCGATGCTGACAAAAAAATATTTATTGGTGAATTATCACTTGAAGGTAATATCAAAACAGTTCGCGGAATTTTAGCAATGATTCGATATGCGAAAGAAAAAGGCTTCGAATCAGTCTTTGTTCCAAGAAAAAATGCCGAGGAAGCCGCTCTCATAACCGAAATTAAAATTTATCCAGTCGACTCATTGCGAAATCTTATCGACCACATATCAGGGAAAAAATGTATCAATCCTCAACCCCATACAAAAATAATAACGATTGGGAATAAAAAAAATAATAACCAAAATGAATTTCTTGATTTTGGAATGATCCATGGACAGGAAGCTGCAAAAAGAGCCCTCGAAATCGCTGCGGCAGGTAGGCATAATATAGCTATGTATGGACCTCCTGGAACGGGGAAAACAATGCTAGCAAAAGCTTTTACAGGTATATTGCCACCACTTTCAGATGAAGAAGTATTAGAGGTCACTGAAATCCATTCAATATTCACAGATCCACAAAAAAATACAAACTCCGCTGAAAATTATAGAATAATTACTTCTGCTCCATTTCGAGCGCCACATCACACTTCACCATATTCCGCGATTATTGGTGGGAGCGGTAATCCGAAACCAGGCGAAATAACACTGGCTCATCGCGGAGTCATTTTCCTCGATGAATTTACTGAATTCGACCGACGGACTATTGATTCATTGCGCCAACCAATGGAAGACAAAAAAATTACCATAACTCGAACAAAAGAGTCAGTAACATATCCAGCCGATTGTATATATGTTTTAGCAATGAATCCGTGTGGGTGCGGAGGGAAAAAATGCATATGTACAGAAAAGGAAATTAATCGCTATCATAAGAAAATAAGTGGTCCAATAGGCGACCGTATTGATATATGGATATCTGTTTCAAAAATAGAATATGAAAAATTTTCAGAGAACACAACATCTGATTCTATTAATATAAATAAAAATGATTCTGTAACAATAACTGAGCGTATTAAAAAAGCGCGTATATTTAGAAAAACAAAGATAAAAAAATCTACTATATCTAACGAAACTCTTTCCTTTTTCAATCAATTAGCTAAAAAATTTGATCTTTCTGGACGTGCATACATCAGAACGATGGATGTCTCTCGAACAATTGCTGACCTTGAACAATCAGAACAAATACAAAAACAACACATTATGGAAGCCCTCAACTATCGCCAAAAGAACTAAGAAACTACCATGAAGTCAAATCACCAAAAGGATTGCGTGCTCCGCGAATTTCAAAGTGAACGTGAGGTCCAGTTGCTTCACCTGTTTTTCCAACAAGACCAATTGCTTCGCCTTGTGTGACAGATTCACCATTAGTTACTAAGACTTTACTCATGTGTGCATAGAGGGTTTGTGTACCATTAGGATGATTGATAACGACATAATTTCCATAACCGCCGTTCCATCCTCCATTTTGGATGCTAATAATAACAATTCCATTCGCAGAAGCTAGAATTGGAGTGCCTTTTGGTGCGGCTAAATCAACTGCATTATAACCATGAATACCTTGCGTTTCTATACCATGAACAAGAGGCAACGCATAATATCCGGGATAATAAGGTCCGTTGGTATTATGTGCTGGCTCAGTTCCTGGTGCACCCCATCGCGATTTTGCAGGAACATGGCCTTTACTTTTCGAACTTCCTGAACCGCTCAAATTTGAACCTGATGGAGGACTCTGAATTCCATCGAGAGTTGCGTCGGGAATAATAATCGTATCACCGGGATTTAAAGTCGATGTTAAATCAATATCGTTATATTGCAAAATGTCCTGCTGATCTACACCATAATGACTAGCGATATTCTGAACAGAATCACCTTTTTTTATGGTATATTGAATACCAGAAACCGGGAGAATAACAAGAGTTTCTCCTGCCTGAAGCGGAACTGTTCGATCAAGATTGTTCATCCATACAATTGTGTTAACTGAAACACCAAAAAGTCCTGCAATTTCAGAAAGAGTATCTCCGGAACGGACAACATATGTACTGATTTGAGTATTTGTCGTTGTCGCAACTGAACACGGGTCAATCTCAGAAGAAATTGTATTATCGTTTGTCGTTGGTACCGAACAATCCGGTATCGGAGTAAGATCAGGATTAACCGCCGCAACTAAAACATTATTTTGGTCATCATTTCCGTCTCCAGACGTCATACCTGTTGAATCAGTAGAAGATGACGTTGAAGATGTAACATCATCTGCAATTGCTTGGTTTGGACCAAGATTAGAAACGCTGCCCGATATATCCGCCATTAGTGAAGAAAAAAAGCCCGCATGTGCAACAGCGGGACTGATAAAAATATTTAAAATAAGGCTAAAAATAAGGAAAAACGCAGAAAACATATGCATAAAATAACCTTTTGTGGAGGTTTTTGATTGTGAAGTAGACTTGATTGTATTGTGAGAAAAAAATTTCATAACAGAAACGGGTCGAGCGGAAGGTCTATCTTTCAATCGTAGAAGTAAGTCGGTAATTCAGTATCATAAGAATATGGCTCCGTATAGCCATTTTATAGTCTTGACCAAGAGGTCTCGATAAGCTACTCATATAGGGTATCAGTCAGGTTTTTATTGTCAATCGTCCATTGTGGTATAGTATTTGTATGTTAAACGAGCGCCAAGAAGAAGCGGTTGCAACAACCGAGGGTCCTTTACTTATACTTGCCGGCGCAGGTGCCGGAAAAACCAAGACAGTGACTCATAGAATCATGAATTTAATAAGTAAGGGAATAAATCCTCGAAATATTTTAGCTATCACTTTTACAAATAAAGCAGCAAAAGAGATGCGGGAACGTGTGGATAACCTTCTTTCCGAAGATAACGCCACAAATCGACCGGTTTACATGCAAGATAGGCCATTTGTTAGTACATTTCATGCCCTTGGTGTTCACATTATCAAGGAACAGAGCCATAAAATTGGTCTGACGCGACATTTTACAATATATGACCGAAGCGATTCTAAACGTGCAATTAAGGAAGCCGTCGAAAGTTTGAACTTGGATCCAAAACAATTCGAACCTGGAATCATTTTAAATAAAATTTCGCGTGAAAAAGGTGACGGCGTCACCAATAATACATTTCGTGAAAAAATTCATGATTATTTCTCCGAAGTCGTCGCCGACGTATGGGATCGCTACGAAGCAACACTCAAAAAAGAAAAATCTCTCGATTTTGACGATTTATTGCTGAAAGCGATGCTTTTTTTGAAAAATTACCCTGAAATTCGAGATTACTATTCTTCATTGTGGAAATATATTCACGTTGATGAATATCAAGATACAAATAAAGTCCAATATGACATCGTAAAACTACTCACTGACAAACATAAAAATATTTGCGTTGTCGGGGATATAGATCAGAATATTTACAGCTGGCGTGGAGCAACGATCCATAATATTTTGAACTTTGAAAAGGACTATCCGATGGCAAAAATCATTTTGCTTGAGCAAAATTATCGTTCGACACAAACAATTTTGTCGGCTGCTAATAATGTTATCGAAAAAAATAAATTACGCCGCGATAAAACCCTGTTTACGAAAAATAGCGAAGGTGAAAAAATTGATTTAACCGTCACGTATACCGAAGCCGATGAAGCTCAAGCAATTGTTGAGAAAATAATGGGCATTATTGCGCTGGAAGATGGTAAACGAAAGACCGAACCAAGAGAAATCGCTATTTTATACCGCGCGAATTTTCAATCACGTACACTTGAAGAAGCTTTCTTAAAAAATGAAGTGCCATACCAAATACTTGGTACACGATTCTTCGACCGAAAGGAGATAAAAGATGTTTTATCATTCATTCGTGCATCTTTAAACAGAGAAAGTGCTGCGGATATGGTTCGTATTATAAATGTTCCTCCACGAGGCATCGGCAAAGCGACAATGATGAAAGTTTTAGCCCACCAAATAGATACGCTTGGGCCTGCACTCAAGACAAAAGCGACTGCATTTTTAGCACTCCTTGACCGTATAAAAAAAGTTGCAGAAACAGAGACTCCATCACAACTGGTAAAATACGTCATGCGTGAAACAGGCCTTGAAAAAGCTCTCAAAGACGGTACCGCCGAAGACCAAGAAAAGCTTGAAAACCTTAGGGAATTGGTGTCTGTGGCAGCCCAATACGATAGTTTGGACACAAAAGTTTCAGATGAAATTGGAACTGTAAATGAAGAAAATAAAGACGAGTCGCCACAAATGACGGCTGTCGAAAAACTTTTAGAAAATGCATCCCTAGCAACCGATCAAGACGAACTTGAAAAAGATAATAATGCCGTAAAATTAATGACGGTTCACGCGTCAAAGGGTTTGGAATTTGATTATGTTTTTATATCCGGACTTGAGGAAGATTTGTTTCCACACAAACGATTAAACGAAGGGTCAGTGACACAGGGGGAAGAAGAGGAGGAGCGCCGACTTTTTTATGTCGCTCTCACACGTGCCCGAAAAAAAATATTTCTTTCATGGGCACAAATCCGCACAATTTTCGGGTCGCAAAAAATAAATACTCCATCACAATTCATAACAGACATTGGCCCGAATCTAATTGAAGAAGGTTTTGAAGATAAACCTGTTCGACGATCCTTCTTTATTAATTTCTAACTCTGCTACAATACTATTATGTCTTTTATAGCAAAAAAATCTCTCGGACAAAATTTCCTCAATGCACCACATATTGCAGATATGATGGTTAAAACCTTAGGAATAAAAACAAGCGATACAGTATTTGAAGTTGGACCAGGGAAAGGTGCACTAACTTCGGTATTACTAAAAGACAAAGCGCGTGTTATTGCAATAGAAAAAGACATTCGCTCAGTTGAATTTTTACAACAAACATTTCATTCGCAAATAAAGGACGAAAATCTGCAAATCATTTACAGTGATGTCCTTGAATTTAATCCTGAAAAAATTTCAGGCGACTATGTCATTGCCGCAAATATTCCGTATTACATTACTGGTGAATTTTTGAGAAAATTTTTGGAATCAACACATCAACCAAAAAAAATGATACTCATGCTTCAAAAAGAAGTCGCCGAAAGGATTGCAAACAATAAAAAAGAAAGTATTCTCTCAATTAGCGTCAAAGTTTACGGAAAACCAAGCTATATTGAGACCGTGCCAGCACACTATTTTCAACCTGAACCTAACGTAGATTCAGCTGTACTGTTCATTGATGCAATTTCAAAAGACTTCTTTACGCAAAATAACCTTACAGAGAGTCATTTTTTCACTATTTTGAAAGCTGGATTTGCCCATAAACGAAAAGTTCTCATAAAAAACCTTGAAAAAGAGGCTGGGAAAGAATTTTTGAAAAGAATATGGAATAAAATTGGAATCTCGCCAAATATCCGCGCGGAAGAATTGACATTAGAAAACTGGGGACAAATCACATCTTTCATTGCCAATCCCAATTTGCTATAATTTACCAAGCTTTTCAAGCGTTGCCGTAAAGCTTTGAAATATATCAAAGTGCAAAAATTAAGCGCAAAAAATATCATTTTGATTGCGAGCGCAGCCGCCATTATTGGGGTAGCTTTCGTTGTGTCGAGATACGAAAATCCATCTTATACAGTTTCAACACAAAATAGGCAGAACAGCATACGACTTCCGATTATAACAGCTTCAGCGACTTCAACAAACGATATTATTTCCTATAACAACAACTGGGAGAAAACGCTTTCAAAGGCATCCGGTTCATGGGGAATAACAAGTTCTTCAACAATCGCATCAAGTGCACCACTAACACCAACAGATCGTTTTGGGGAGGAACTTTTTGGACTCTATTCACAAGCACAAAATTCCGGACAAGATGTAACTGACCCCTCAGTTCAACAAGCTATTGTTGGAAAAGTGTTGGCAGATAGAACAGTATTACCAATACCAAAAGTCTATACTCTCAAAGATTTGAAAATCACTCTAGACAATAGCACCACGAGTCTGACTGCATACGGAAATGCTGCAGGCCTCGTCTATGTTGAAAATTTTATCCAACATACAGATGAATTAGATATTGTTCAAAACAGTCTTGATAATAATGATCCAACGGTGCTTAAACAGCTAGACCCGATCATTGCAGAATACCAAGCAATTCTCAATGGGGAACTCACTGTTACTGTACCAACTGCAATGGAAAATTTTCATCTTGAATTAGTAAACGCATTCAATGAATTAATATTTGCTGACCAAGGATTCCAGAAAACATATTCCGATGGGTTAACAAGTCTAAATAGTTTGAGCACATACCAGCAAGGTTACAGCGATTTAGACTCAGCATTGACCGGCATCGAGACACGCCTCAATCTCGCCGGAATAACATATACGCTTCAACAACCGGGAATCATATTTACTTATAAACCACAATGAAAAATATAATCTCACAAAAAATAATCCTCGGGGTAGTTGCAGCGATTTTCGTATTTTCAACAGGTATTTTTATTACACCCCAGAAAGCAAAAGCCCAGTGGGTTGTCACTGATATTGGCAACACTATTCAAGATACTTTATCTGCACTCGAAAATGCTGTAACCGCTGGAGCAACACTTGGTACAAACATTCAGACAACAGTCTTGAATAAAATCGCGACTGCAATTGCCAAACAGCTTCTGATGCAAATTACTAACGAAGTCATCAGTTGGATTAATTCAGGATTTAACGGTAACCCTTCATTTATCCAAAATCCTACAGCATTTTTTGAAAATATTGGTGATCAGGCGACCGGAGCATTTATTTCACAAAACGGTGCATTGTCGTCATTATGTAGTCCATTTAGTCTACAAATTCGTCTGGCAATAGCCCAACAACAGCAGCAAAATGACGGCTATGGAAATCAAAATCAGTACGCATGTACTCTTTCTACTATTATTCAAAACACGACCAATGCGGTTAACGGAGGAGTAGGAGTTTCAGTCCAAGGTTTTGTTGGTGGTGATTTTAGCCAAGGAGGATGGCCCGCATTTGAAGCTCTTGTCACACAACCTCAAAATACTCCAAACGGAGCTTACTTGACCGCCGAAGATCAACTTCAACAACAAATTGCTGCACAAACTACACAAAAACAAAATGAATTAAATCAGGGAAGTGGATTCCTTTCGTGGGAATCATGTACTCCTAACTCAGGTAATGGGACAACAAATAATTCTGCGAACACTGGCACTAATAATTCCCAAACAACTAATACGTCTCAAGATTCAGCACTACAGCAGCAAATAACTCAATTGCAGACACAAATTACAACTATTAATCAACAAATTGCTGCCGACCAACAACAAATACCTCAAAGCAACTCAGCACTTTCAGCAAATTGTACTGCTTATGATGGAAGTTTTCTTAGTAGCGATCCAATATGTGTAAGTCTACAAACAAAAGTTCAAAACCTAGAAAGTGAAGTTACAAATCTCAACAGTCAAATCCCTACATTACAAAACCAAATCACAACACTAGAAAGCCAACAACAAGCTACCGTAAATTCGAATCTAAATAACTCATATAATACATCCGCTGAAAATGATCCAAACCAGACATGTAGTATTCAAACTCCTGGTAGCGTTATTTCTGCAACACTCAATAAACATCTCGCCGTCCCTACAGAAAATCTCGAACTCGCAAACAGTATTGACGATATTATCAATGCAGCCTTTTCTGAACTCGTTGTTGTCGCACTCCAAAAAGGTCTAACCTCAGTCACCAGCACTTCAAATGGAGGTTCTTCATATTTGCAATCAGCAATTACGAGTGCTAATTCACAATCTTTCTCGAGCACGCGAAACACTCTGCTTAATACAGTCACACCATATCTCGACAATGCAAAAACAGTCGACGCAAACTACAGCACTGCCCTAAACCTCATACTCACTGCAAGTTCAACGATTGGTAATGCTTTGTCGTGCTATCAAAATATTGGCCAAGGAACAACGACGTCTTCATTTTGGGGTAACGGTCCGACGACCCTCCAAAATACTTTAACTACAACAGTTATTCCTCTAGCTGAATTGACGATGTCCGAAGGCGGTACCGCAAGCACAACTGATGGACAATATCAGCAAATGTATCAGCAAATTCTCAATGCAACAACGTTGTCCGATCTCAATAATCCCGAACAGACCCTCACAAGCATTTCAACCAGTGGAGGATTCCCGACCACGGCAACCGTGAAAGCTTCGGCAAACGATTTGTCGAGTGTAGAATCGACGATTAATCCGATACAACAGCAGGCACAAAGTTCATTGCAACAATGCCGATCCCTCACTGGTTCAACAAATGGAACAACAGGAACGACGTCGACAACGACATATGGGGGATAAAAAATATTAAAACATGAAACAAAGGTCGACAAAAATTATCGCTTCACTCCTTCTTCTCATTCCAATTGTGGTGGCTGTTGCGCCGCATCCAGCCCACGCTTTTTTTGGTTTCAGCGAAGACGACATTTTTTGGATAACCGCATGGTTAAGTGAAATTGAAATGGCTTTGGCTGGCGGATTGTTGGCGATAGTCGGATCACTTTTGAATGCGACAATGACGGCAACTTTGCATATGTCGACAATTGTCAACAATACTCCGGCGATTGGAGTTGCGTGGACAACTATTCGTGATTTTGGAAGCGTCTTTATTATATTTATGTTGCTCGATGTATCAATTCGAATGATTCTGGGTGGAGGTGAAAGCGTCGGAAAACTCATAAAAAACATTGTAATCGCAGGAATCCTCATTAATTTCAGCTTATTCTTCACAAAACTTGCAGTCGACGCTTCAAACATCATTTCACTTTCCTTTTATACCGCGATTGCACCTACTGGGTTGGTTCAAAACAGCACAACATCAGTAAACAATTCAAATAGTCTTGGAGGATCGCTTGTAGGTCTTGTATCTCAAGCTTTCAATGACGGTGGGCTTTCAAATGTCTTCATGCAAAGTCTCGATCTCCAAGGATTCGCAAATTCTGCACCCGCGGCAAACACCCTAACGAGTTCGACAAGCACTGTTTCACAAGGCGGTATTTCATACTGGAACATAACCCTGGCAAATACCGGCGGTGCGATTTTGATGTTTTTCGCCGCAATCAGTTTCCTCGCTGCAACAGTTGCCTTCGCAGTACGAATTGGCGTGCTCGTCTTGCTCATGGCTTTCTCACCAATTCTTTTTATCGGCATGATATTCCCAGATTTGGAACAATATAGAAAAAAATGGAGCAAGATGTTATATGCAATGTGTTTGTTTATGCCAGTTTATCTCCTCCTTATGTATGTCGCAATGAGCGTACTTAATGATCCGCATTTCTTTGATTTTGCAAAAGCAACTACAAGCACCACAAATCTTACTGGCGGTGTCGCCGGTTCTCTAATCGGAGCAAATACCATCGGGACCGTCTTGCAATACATTATCGCCATTTTCCTCATCAATGCACCGCTAATGGCGGCGATATCTATCGCGAGCGAAGGCGCTGATTTTGTCGGAGACATGATGAAAAAAGTCTCGAAGTGGGGACAGGGTGCGATTTCAGGAAGCCAGAAGTGGGCTGTTCAGAGAGGTTGGCGCGAAACAGGGGGGCGCGCGGCGAATGTTTTGGCAAACAATGAAAGATTTAAAGATATTGCAGGTAATAGATTCTTGGGTGGTTTAGCATTAAAAGCTACTCGTGGGGTTGCTGGAAGTTATAATGAAAATCTAGAAAAGAAAACGAAAGAAAGGGAAAAATTTGCTGAATCACTTGGTCATAATGAACGAAAAATGGCAGCTGAAGAAGCAACCCTCAGAGCACACAAAACACAACTTGCTCAATATAACCAACAACTTGCATCAGCAAAACAAGCGGCAGGTAATAACCCTGCACTATGGTCACCTGCAGCAGCTTCTGCTATAGCAATACTTGAAGCAAATATTGGCAATACCAAGGGCGATATTAACGCTTCTGAAAAAAGAGCTCTTAACATCGATACTAAGAGACAGCGTCGATACGCTCAAAGGACAAAAAGTGGTTTGCTTAATCGTGTTTTGAGAAATGACGCCGCTTCTGCAAAAGTTGAAATATCTGTAATTAAAAAGAAAATTAAGGATACCGAGGAAGACCTTAAAGAAAATAAAGAAGGTTTAAAGAGAATTGACGGGGCAATAAAAAACACTAATAATGGCGCCGGAAATGATGTTCAGTTAGCTGAAAAAACAAGATTACTTACTAAAATTGCAGAAGCAACTGAGACAATTAATGAACACAAAGATGACATCGGTCAATTAGAATTAGTAAAATAAAATTATGAAATTTGATCAGAATACAATAGAAGAAAAAATTAAATCATTGCCTGATGAAATACAAGTTGCAATGATCGCTCCTGAAATACCTGAAAAAATTCAAGATATAGCTAATAAATACTCTTTGAATATTGAACAGACGGGAATCATTATGGACATTACAAGTTATGTAATGATAGGTTTAGTTCCATCAAAAAATTTTGCAAGTGAACTTTCAAAAGAAATCCAAATAAATCCTGAAGAAGCGAATAATATTGCCAAAGATATAAATGATGAAATTTTCTTAGGAATAAAAGAATCCCTTAAAAAAATTGAAGACCAAAGAGAGAAAGAGAACTCGGCTGACGCCGATCTCGCTCATGCAGGCGGTATCAACGTAGAAAAAAGTGGGGCTTCTGAAGACGTTCTTTCGGCCAGTCGCCCAACCCCAACAACAAACGCAAACGCCCAATTATCAGCAGCAATAACACTCGACGCCATCGAAAACCCTCCAGCATTCGTGGACAGGCTTTTGACAGGAACCTCGACAAGTATCAATGAAACTGTGGTGAAAACCGCGATAGATATACCTGTAAAACCAACGTCTTCACAAACAATTGTGCCACCAAAACCTCCTACACCCTCGGCTCCAAAAATCGACCCGTATCGCGAACCAATTCAATAAACCCTTAAATAGAGACATGCTATAATAAACGCATGCAGTTCCAGGTTCCACAATTCATCGAAATCGAAGATAAAATTTTCGGGCCATTCACCCTGAAGCAGTTTATTTATGCCGCCGGAGGCGCCGGAATTTCCTTCGTTATATATGAATTTGTGCCATTCATCGTCGCAATTCCGATCATCCTCTGTATTCTTGCGTTCTCATGGGCATTGGGTTGGTACAAACCAAATGGCAAACCATTTATAAATATGATGGAATCTGCTTTCAAATATTTCTTTACGAGCAAACTCTATATTTGGAAAAAAGTTGATCGTCGTCCAGAAGTGGGCAAAGCAAAAACAGCAGGGGAAGCGGCGGCGGCGGAAGCAGAAGCGGCAAAAAAATATGCCGGCATCATGGTTCCCAAAATATCCGACAGTAGATTAAAAGATTTAGCATGGAGTCTTGATATAAAAGAAAGCATGTATTCGGACAAGAGTCAGAAATAGCTGAAAAAATAAACGCGAAAATAAAATGGCAACCGCATCAAAAACAACACAAGAGTTTGTACCAATCAAAGAAATCCGTGATGGAGTCGTTGTGTTAAACGACGGTTCATTACGAGCGCTCGTTCTGGCATCGTCCCTAAACTTCGCCCTCAAATCGAGCGATGAGCAGAATTCCATCATTTTCCAATTCCAAAACTTCCTCAATTCGCTTGATTTTTCAGTGCAAATTTTCGTCCAATCAAAACGTCTCGACATTCGACCGTATATTGCACTCCTTGAAGGTCAGTACAAAGAGCAAACTATCGAATTGATGAAAATCCAGACACGCGAATACATTGAATTCATTAAAACGTTCGTCGATAATTCGAGCATCATGACGAAAAGTTTCTTTGTCGTCATTCCATATTCTCCAACAACAATAAATACAAGCAAAAATCCGCTCGGCGGAATCAGTGGCGTAAAAGGCCTACTTGGCGGAAAAAAAGGCACTCCTGCACAAAAAACAGCACAAACAAATACAGAATTCGAGGAATACCGCAGCCAATTAGAACAACGTGTCGGTGTAGTCGAGCAAGGATTGACGCGATGCGGTATTCGCGTAGCAGAACTCGGAACCGAAGAAGTGGTAGAATTGTTCTATAAAATCTTCAACCCCGGCGACACAGAAAAACCGATTCAAATAAATTAACGCGATATAATCAACAAAAATATGAGCTTTATTGGAAAAATGTTTGGAAAAAAGAAAGATGAATCGCCGATTACGTCGCTTTTGCCGCAGGAAATTTACGAGCAGGGAGTACTCGAATTGAAAGATATTATTGCCCCATCTGCCCTTAAAATTAGTCCTAAAGAACTCAATCTCGGTGAAAAAGTAGCACGAACATTTTTCGTCATTTCGTATCCACGCTTTTTGACCGATTCATGGTTTGCACCAATCATAAACCTCGATAAAATCTTTAATATTTCGATTTTCATCCATCCTGTCGACACAGCGAAAATTCTCCACCATTTCCAGAAAAAAGTGGCCGAAGTCCAGAGTCAAATCAATCAACGTGAAGAAAAAGGCCTCGTCCGTGATCCAATGCTTGACACCGCGTACCAAGATTTGGAATCTTTACGCGACAATTTGATGCAGGCTCAAGAGAAAATTTTTGATGTTGGCGTATATCTGACAGTTTACGGCGACAATGACGCCGAGCTCGACAAAACAGAATCTGAAATCAAATCGATTTTGGAATCAAAACTTGTATATGTCAAACCAGCACTCTTCCAGCAAGAAGATGCGTACAAGAGTGTTCTACCGATAGGGGACGACAAATTAATGGTACATTCAAAATTAAATTCATCACCATTATCGTCGCTTTTTCCATTCGTTTCATTCGACCTCACTTCGGATAAAGGAATTCTGTATGGAATCAACCGACATAATTCGTCGCTTGTTTTATTTGACCGTTTTTTGCTCGAAAACTACAATTCCGTGACATTCGCAAAATCTGGATCCGGAAAATCATACGCGACGAAATTGGAAATTTTGCGAACACTCATGTTTGACACGGACGTCCTCGTCATTGATCCTGAACGCGAATATGAATATATGGCTGAAGCAGTCGGTGGAAAATCCTTCAATATTTCCCTCAACTCGGAAAATCATATCAATCCTTTCGATTTGCCAGTTGCACGCGAAGACGAATCGGCCGCTGACGTTCTCCGTTCAAACATTATCAACCTCGTTGGTTTGTTCCGTATTATGTTCGGAGGATTAACCCAAGAAGAAGACGCGATCGTCGACCGAGCAATTACCGAAACATACGCATTAAAAGACATTACAGCCGAATCCGATTTCAGAAATGTAGATCCGCCGCTTCTTTCCGACTTTGAATTGGTGCTCGCTGGCATGGAAGGTGCAGAATCACTCGTAGAACGACTGACAAAATACACAAAGGGAACATGGGCTGGCTTCATCAATCGCCCAACAAATGTGGACATCAATAAAAAAATGGTCGTTTTCTCTATCCGAGACATGGAAGACGAATTGAAACCGGTTGCTATGTATATCGTCACGCATTATATATGGAACGCTGTACGTCGCGAACTGAAGAAGCGTCTGCTCGTCATCGACGAGGCATGGTGGATGATGAAATCCGAAGACACCGCTTCATTCCTTCTCAGTTTGGCAAAACGAGGACGTAAATATTATCTCGGCCTCGCCACAATTACTCAAGACGTGGACGACTTCTTGAGCTCCCCATACGGAATGCCGATTATTACAAACTCCTCGATCCAGATGCTCATGCGACAATCGCCGACGTCGATGGATAAAATCCAGAAAACATTCAACCTCACCGACGAGGAAAAATATCTGCTTCTCGAATCGGGAGTGGGCGAAGGCATATTCTTCGTCGGACTCAAACATGTCGCAATTAAAATCATCGCTTCATATACGGAGGATCAGATTGTGACGACAAATCCAGCGCAGTTGCTCGCAATGAAAAAATCAAAATTGGATTTGGAGATGAGCGGAAATGGCGCCGGAACACCAAGTCCGACACCAACAGCTGCATCAAAAATCGCTTAAATTACACTTTATTACGTATGCGAAAACCATTTACACCAAAAGGCTGGAGGAATTTTAAAATAATTGCTGGTGTTATTGATTTTGTTCAAATTATCGTCGATTTCATTCCAGGGCTTGGTGAAGCAGCAAATGAAATTATTGATATTGTCATAGGAATCAGTCTTGGCTTGATTTATTGGTTCAAAAGAGCAATTACCTTATCGGCGCTTATTGCTCTCATTGTTTCTTTTTTGGGAGAAGAAGTGACTGTGGCAGCAGCGCCTTTATGGGTACTCGATGTCTGGTATACACAGACTGGCGCCCCACCTTCGGAGCCAGAACAAGTAGGAGCTGTCGCAGGTTCATATGCAATAACAAACAGCCTTGGTTATGATCCGGAAGGTCCTCTACATCAGACTGTTGCTGGAAACACTGTTCGGATTCCTGATAATGCACGACAAAAACCTCTTAATATAAAGGAAAATGGGGTAAGTGTACGTCTTCCAAATTCATAATCCCCAGCTTATGCATTAATAAGTGTGGTAAAATAAAGCCAATGAAAAAGGCTATTTTTGCAAGCACTTTTGTTTTATTTTTCTCCTTTATTGCAGTTTTTTTTCTTGTACATTCTCCGGTACACGCCCAAACAATTGGAACGGTATCGCTCGACGGAATTGACATAGGTTCAAGTCCAGCAAATCCGGCCCCAGGATCAAGCGTCACTGTCAGTCTCAATAGTTATTCAATTGATTTGAGTGGAGCAAATATTTCATGGACTGTAAACGGAAAAATAATGACGAAAGGTACGGGAATTGAATCAATAGTCGTCACAGCACCTCCAACAGGTCAAACTCTTCAAATAATGGCGAGTATAAATACTTTACAAGGAGCCACTATACAAAAATTAATTTCTGTAACATCTGGTTCTGTGGATATTGTGTGGGAAACCAGTGGATATGTTCCACCTCTCTATCAAGGCAAGACTCCTTTTGTCTATCAAAATAGCGTAACCTTCATCGCAATGCCGCAACTCACTGACTCAAAAGGAAACCCTATCAATCCAAAAAACCTTATATATCAATGGAAGGAAAATACTTTTGTACTTGGAAGCCAATCGGGTTATGGAAAACAAAGCCTCACAGTAACAGGATCTGTCATCGCCGAACCACTCAATATTGATGTAACTGTCACATCCGCAGACGGATCTGAGCATGCCGAATCACAAATTAAACTTCAACCTCAATCTCCATCGATTCTCTTCTACGAAGACGATCCTTTGTATGGTGTACTGTATAATAATGCCATTGTCGGGACATTGAATCTTATTCATAACCAAACAAAAATCATTGCAGCTCCGTTTGGTTTTGATATTTCGGCACCAGGTCTCGGTTATAATTGGAGCATAAACGGCGTCTCTCAAACCAATTTATCTTCAAGTCAGAGCGTTGTCCTCGGAGTAAATCAAGGGCAGCAGGGAAGTTCGAATATTGATTTAACTATGCAAAATAGTGGTCAGAATATTCTCCAAGGATCAGAATCGTCCTTTACAGCCGCATTTACAAACCAAACAACAGCGACAAGCACGAATATATTTTAACTAGTATGAAAAAAATCATTTATACAATATTACTTTCAGCAATAACATTTTCACCGGTCATTTTACCTTCGGCCACTTTTGCACAAACACAAACAGCAGTTGCACCAGGCTCAAGCGAATTTGGTCCAGCTGCAACACCACCTAATTACACACTTCTTGCTCCACTTCCTTGCGTCGGAACATCAAACGGAACAACATGTACCAACGTAAACGGATCGAGCCAAGTAACAAGCATTAGTTTACAAAATTATCTTATATATCTCTTCAAATTACTCATTGCTGTAGCTGTGTTTCTGGCTGTAATTATGATTATATTCGGCGGTTTCAAATATATGACGACTGAAGCTTTTTCAGGAAAAAGTGATGCCCGTGCAACAATCGAACATGCCGTAGAAGGTCTTCTCCTCGCACTTGCCTCGTACCTCATTCTCTATACTATTAACCCAAACTTTGTAAACATAAGCAACGTCGCCATTCCAAAATTAAATGTTTCTGCAACCTCAACTGCACCGAGTCAGGTCGTTACTGTTGATGGGAGTGGAAATTGTCATGCTGCTGGTCAGATTCCAACGCGTGCAAATATAGTACCGTGTCCTCCAGGCCAAGGTACTCAACCAACAACATCTGCCCCTGCTTCTGCTGGTAATGGAGGCACTACAAATAATTATAATAGCCGAACAGGAAAAAGTACCACGGTAAACAACAGTCCTGCATATAATACAAACCCTAACGGAACTGTAGTTCTTCCGGCTCCTGGAACAAATATATGTACAACCCACGGTTACAATAGTAGAACACATAGCGTAACAACTACAACTTATCCTTGTGATAGTAATGGAAACGCCTTATAAATATGTCTAAAAAAACTTTCATATTGATCGTACTTATAATCCTCATCGCTCTCGGCGGTGGTTATTATTGGTTTTTTGTTAGAGTACCGTCTCTTTCAGTCAACACAAACACTACAAATAATCAAAATTCCGGCAATGGTATATTTGCTCCGTTTGGTAATATACATCAATCAAGCACGACTCCTACAACCATAAATTCTTCAACTACAATTACAACTTCGACTACACCGACCGCTATTACAGTCCCGACCTTGCGTGAAATTTCAACTATGCCGGTTGGTGGCATGATGTCTTCGACAACAGCTAGTACGACTATCTTACGTTGGATAGACCGCGGTACAGGACATGTATACCAAGCATACGGCGATAATACAGCAATCA
>Ga0302280_1000715_pt1 | contig 29031 bp, 34 predicted proteins | sample III_Fen_E1_1_FD_198771 | JGI IMG/M metagenome (GOLD analysis project Ga0302280, IMG submission 198771) | Peat permafrost microbial communities from Stordalen Mire near Abisko, Sweden - III_Fen_E1_1 | ecosystem: Environmental > Terrestrial > Soil > Wetlands > Permafrost | place: Sweden: Abisko... | reverse complement strand
TTCGTCTGACATGAAGAGCGAAAGGATGTATAACCCCTACCTAAGCCCGGAACTGACACAAGAACAATTCGTTGCCAAAATATTAGGTTCCTCGCCGCCATTCCCTCAGTATTACCTCCGCATGAAGGCCCTCAACGCCCTTGGCGCTGACAGCTATGATAATCTCATTGCTCCTAAGCCCATGACCGTTGAAGATTTCGCTGACATTGTTGACCACGGTGTGATAGTGGATGTTCGTCACCCGCTTACTTATGGCGCGGCACATATCGAAGATTCACTGAATTTCGGCTCATTGGAGCAGCTTGTGCAATGGGCGCCATGGGTGCTATCTTATGACGAGCCTGTTTACCTTGTTGGCGACAACGACGAAAAGATACCTGATTACGTCCGTTCACTGGCGCGTGTGGGGCTCGACAATGTAGAAGGCTACCTGAAGCCAGGCATCAATGCATGGGTGAACAAAGGCAACGACTTTGAAGATACGCCACAGGTTTCGGTGCACTACGTAAACGACCTGATGGATGCCGGCGAAAAGATCAAGATCATAGACGTACGCAGCGACAGCGAATGGAAAGAAGGCCATATCAAAGGCGCAACCCATATCTATCTTGGCGACCTGCCAGGCAAAATAGACAAACTAAACCCTGAAGATACAATATTCTGCATTTGCGGCGGCGGTACACGCAGCAGCCTTGCCGCCAGCCTCATACAGCAGGAAGGCTATGACTTCGTCTACAACGTATTCGGTGGCATGGGCGCCTGGAAAGCCGCTAATTTGGAAATGGAGGTAAGCAAGTAGTGGATATGGATTAGTGCATGGTGGATGGTTTGGGGTAATGCCCCAAAAATATTACGCGACTTAGCAACCGGGTTTCTTTTATTATTTCACAATCTGGTATAAATAAGTACACTAATTTCTTACTAATATCACCATTTCGAACTGCTTCTTAGTATGCTCTATGCTATCTAAGATGTTAATTTAAAGCATTATAACGTTCTGCGCACACTAAAGTAGTATAAAGTAGTATGCCTGTACTTCCGGAAAATTACCCGGGTTGGTCGTCATCCTGGACCTCATTCCAAAATATAAAACCCATCATCATCGATGGCACGAAATCTATTTTTCGCACAAGCAATATAAGAAGATTTTTTGAGAATACCAAATTTTAGTGACGGAAGCTTTCTATCGTCCGGGCACGTTTGCAAGCATTAGCCTCTAATTGGCGTTCGATATGCTTTTACTTCGCTATTTGTAATTCAAATATTCGAATGTTCATTATTCAACTCCACTCTCCTTAATTCCTAATTTTTAACTATTAATTAGCTATCACGCCGCCACAGCGCCGCTGCCTTCTTTCAGGCGTTCGGCGTTCTCGGCTACCTGCAGGGCGTCTATCAGGCGGTCTACGTCGCCGTTCATGATATTGTCGAGGTCGTATAAGGTAAGGCCGATACGGTGGTCTGTAACGCGGCTCTGGGGATAATTGTATGTACGTATCTTGGCAGAGCGGTCGCCGGTAGATACCATTGTTTTGCGGCGGGACGAAACTTCATCCAGGTATTTCTGGTGCTCCATTTCATATAGGCGTGAACGTAATACTTTCAGCGCCTTTTCGTAGTTCTTTATCTGCGATTTTTCATCCTGGATGGAAACAGTGATGCCTGTCGGCAGGTGCGTGAGCCTGATGGCCGAATACGTGGTATTCACACTCTGCCCGCCGGGGCCGCTGGAGCAAAAAGTATCTTTCCGTATATCCGATTCTTTTAAGTCTATATCAAAATCCTCAGCTTCGGGCAGAACTACTACAGAGGCGGCGGAGGTATGCACCCGTCCCTGGCTTTCCGTTTGCGGTACACGCTGTACCCGGTGCACGCCCGACTCATATTTCATGCGGCCATATACTTTGTCTTTGCCGCTCATACTGAATATCACTTCTTTGAACCCTCCATTCGTACCTTCGCTAAAGTCTATCAGGTCCGTTTTCCAGCCTTTCGACTCAGCGTATTTCTGGTACATACGGTAAAGGTCGCCCGCAAAAATAGAAGCCTCGTCGCCACCGCTACCGCCGCGAATTTCCACAATGGCGCTTTTTTCGTCCATTGGGTCGGCAGGTATCAGTATTGCTTTTACTTCTTCTTCCAAAGGATCCTGCTGAGATAGTAATTCATCCAGTTCGCCTTTGGCCAGTTCGCGGAATTCTTCGTCCTTTTCTTCAGAAATTATACGTTTGGCAGAGTCAATATTACTTAGCAGGTCTTTGTACCTATGATACACTTCCATCACATTGTTCAGTTCGCGGTATTCCTTGCTGAGCTGGGTAAAGCGTTTCATGTCACTGAGTATGTTGGCGTCAGTAAGCATCTCCCCCACTTCATCAAAACGCTTCTTTATATCTTCGAGCCTGTCAATTAAATCCATACTAATAATTATACACTTTTATTCCATTTTTAGTTTGCACCCATATTCTGCCGGGAGAAACTTTGACGTCGGTCACGCCTTCTGTATCAAACGGCAAAGTTACCGTCTTTAGTTCTTTTGTTTTGAGGTCGTAGTAATTTAATTTGCCTTTGGCATAGTAAACAATATTGTTTTTAAATATTTGGAAATTGCCAATACCAGTCAAAAACAGCGTTTTAGAATAAGCGGCATAGCTGTCGAAAACCAATAGACCGGCATCCGGTACGCTCACATATAGCCAGGGCAGTTTCTCTATCATGTAGGTAGGTGTCAGATCGCTTATACCGAATTTGCTGAAATCCTGCGAAGTAGCAATAATCTGCTGAGAAGGGTTCAATTCCTTAATGGTAGCATCTGTCGCATCAAAAAACCAAATGCCATCGCCGTTGGATGATACTGCCGCAATAGCAAATTGTCCAATAATTGAATGGTCAATACTTTTACTACTGATTGCATATAAATTATTGTCAGTAAATACATAAGTATTTGATTTGCTGTAAAAAAAAACCGGCTGCAATGGGTTTGTCACATCAAGTCCGTCAATCTCACCATAGTTTTTCAGGTCCTGGCTGCTGATGGCATGGCCCAGCGAATCATATTTTATCACGGTATTTAATTCCGTAATAACATAGAGATTCTGTAACGGATCTATCCTTGTAAATTTAATTGCAGTATCCACCTGGAAAAGTGGTTTCAGGGCTTGGGCGGTTTGGCCAGCAACTGAAAAGCCAGCAGCGAATAACCCCAGTAAGATCATTATATGCTTGTAAAACCGTAACATAGGTGCAAAGGTAAGTGTTAAAATGTAAATAGTCATAAGACATTAGTAGTATGCCATAAATCATGAATAATCACAAGGCTTACTATTTACGATTTTCGTTTTGGCATGAATATTGAAAACAATTTGACATATATGTTCGTTTAACCCTAAAATATATACCAATGCAGAAATATAAAAAGTTACTTTGGATACTTTCCCTTCTTATCCTCGTTTTGCCGGCATGTAGAAAGGACCAACAAAACCCTACAAATTTGGTAATTCAGGTGGTAGATGATTACGGCAATCCGCAGTCTGGTGCAAGTGTAACCCTTTATCAGACCCAGTATGATTACAATAACAATATAAACGTCTATGCATCTGCATTTACTGACCAGAACGGGAATGCCACTTTTAATAATATCAACGCAATTATTTACTTTTATTACATTGACCGCAGCAACGATTGCCTCAACAACAATTTTACAACATATTATACGCCTTCTCTCTCAACAGGGGTAACAAATAATTACCCGGTAGTAGTAAACGAAACCGGTTTTATTACCTTCAATAATAATTCACCATCAGGATCATCCTATCAAATATCCATAAATAACGTTTATTATCAGACCTTAAATGCGGGCTATACAATAAAGGATATAGCCGAACCAACCGGTACTTATACCATCGTAGTCACCCAGGTCGGTGGCACCAATACTGAAACTTTTTATCCGGTTGTAACAGCCTGCGGAACAGTGGTAGTGAATTTCCCTTAAGGAATTGATTTAGCCTTTATATTCCTTTAGCTCTAATTTTTCACCGTCCCATACGGCATAAGTGAAATAATTGATCCAATCGCCGAGGTTTATATAAGTAGCGCCATTTATAGGCAGAGAAAGAGGATAATGCCTGTGCCCGTAGATAAAATAATCCACCTTTTGTTTCTTTAAGATTTCTTTGGAATGGATGATTAGCCATTCTTTTTCTTCCCCAAGAAACTTAGCATCATTTTTCCCGGTGTGGGCGCGGCTTTTGCGGCTGAAATAATTTGCTATGCTGATACCTGCATTTGGATGAACACGGCTATAAAGCCATTTACTCAACGGGCTGGTAAATACCTTCTTCATCATTTTAAATCCCATATCACCCGGGCCTAAACCATCGCCGTGCGCTATATAGAATATTTTACCATCAATTTCACGTATCTCGATATCCCGGTAAATTTTTGCGTTTAGTTCTTTTACAAGATAATCCTTCATCCATAGGTCATGGTTGCCGGTAAAAATACTTATCTGCGTGCCATTATCCGACAATTCCGCCAATTTGCCTAAAAGTCGGGTAAAACCCTTGGGTACTGTGTACTTGTATTCAAACCAAAAATCAAAAAGATCGCCGATAAGGTATAATTCCTTAGCATCGGCTTTAATTTCATCAAGCCAGCGCACTATTTTTTTTTCGCGGACTAATGATGAATTATAATCCGGCGCACCTAAGTGAAAATCAGAGGCGAAGTATATTTTGGTTTTATTTGTCACTCAGGCTTATCTTCATCAACGTAAAAAACAAACATCTCTTTTGGGCCATGAGCGCCCATCACAAGTGTTTTTTCAATATCGGATGTACGGCTGGGGCCGCTAACTATGCTCATCATTGAAGGGAGGGACGCATCAGGCGAAGAGAAAGTATTTAAATACTGCTTTAGATCATAAACTACCTGGTTCCTGTAGGCCACAACTATATGCACCGGAGGAAATACGCTTATGGTACGGCTTTTATTGCCCAGGGAAGAGAGTATAATACTGCCTGTACGGGCTATTAAGGCATCGCAGCCAGTAATGCCTGCATCTGCCAACAAAACATCATTTGCATCTGAAAGAAGCGGGAAATCACATTCGTTGAATAAATGCATGAGATGTTTTTCAATGCAGGATACACTTTCCCATCCTCTTTGCTCAGCAGCAGAAAGGAACTGGTCTATAAAATGGTATTGATTATAACAAAAAACAAACTGGCCTTTATTGAAGGTGAAACTTTCCGCAAAAAGCTCTGCGCCATTTAATTCACCGCGGGCAAAAACATCACTTTCCCAGTCAAGGTTGGCTGGGAAAGTAACGTCTTTCTGCAATAACCCTTTACGGACTAATTTCAGGATTCTCTCTTTGGAAGACCTTTCGTCCTGTTGCATATATCCCTATCCCGTAAAAAGGAAGTTTTTAATAATATTAATTTTTCTTCTCGGCCTCTTCAGGATTTGGGTTATTCACAGGCATTCCGCGATTATCCGCCTCATTATGGGCATTCCCATTTATGCCTGTTTTTGCCTGATTGTTTTCCCCTGCATCACTGGGTTTTTCATTCAATTCAGGGGATTTAATTTCTCCCTCTTCAATTACTTCCACCAATGGGACGTTTTCACTCCAGGGGCGTTTGCCTAATAAACTCTCAAGGTCGCGCTGGAATATTATTTCTTTATTAAGCAGTACTTCAGCAAGCATGGTAAGCTGCTCCCTCTTGGTTAAAAGCAACTCTTTAGTGCGAACATAAGCTTCGTCAATGAATTTCCTTACTTCAACATCGATCATGTCGGCAGTACGCTCAGAATAGGGCTTACTGAAACCATATTCCCCCTGCGGGTCGTGGAAGGAGACATTACCAACCTTCTCATTCATCCCATAGAGGATAACCATATCATACGCCAAACGTGTAATACGCTCAAGGTCATTCTGTGCACCGGTAGAGATACGCCCGAAAACTATATCTTCAGCCACACGGCCACCAAGCGACATACATACCGTGTCAAGAAGTTGTTCTTTTGTGTAGAGATATTGTTCTTTAGGCAGATACTGTGCATAGCCGAGCGCCGCTACACCGCGCGGTACTATTGATACCTTTACAAGTGGAGCTGCATATTCCAGGAACCAGCCTGCGATGGCGTGGCCAGCCTCATGGTAGGCAACTATTTTCTTTTCTTCGGGGGATATTATTTTATTTTTCTTTTCCAGCCCGCCTATTACACGATCAATGGCATCCTGGAAATCCTGCATTTCTACAATATTCTTATTCTTCCTGGCAGCTATCAGTGCAGCTTCGTTACATACGTTGGCAATTTCGGCCCCGGCAAAACCAGGGGTTTGCTCGGCTAATTTATGAGCATCCACGTCACCGCCAATTTTTATCGGGCGAAGGTGTACCTTGAAAATCTGTTCACGACCTGCTATATCAGGCTTATCTATAGATATTTGCCTGTCGAACCTTCCAGGGCGCATGAGCGCTGAATCTAATATATCAGGACGGTTGGTTGCCGCAAGAATAATAACACCTGAATTGGTGCTGAAACCATCCATCTCGGTAAGAAGCTGGTTAAGAGTATTTTCACGCTCATCATTGGCTCCCTGCACAAGGTTCCTGCCACGGGCGCGGCCAATCGCATCAATTTCATCAATAAATATAATACATGGTGCTTTTTCCTTTGCCTGGCGAAAAAGGTCGCGTACACGGGAAGCTCCCACGCCTACAAACATCTCTACGAAATCGGAACCTGACAGTGAAAAGAAAGGCACATTTGCCTCTCCTGCCACAGCTTTGGCCAGAAGGGTCTTTCCTGTTCCAGGAGGGCCTACGAGTAAGGCGCCTTTAGGTATCTTGCCACCCAGTTCAGTATATTTTTTAGGGTTTTTAAGGAAATCCACGATTTCCATAATTTCCACTTTGGCTTCTTCGAGGCCGGCTACATCCTTGAAAGTAACGTTCACCTTAGTGTCCTTTTCAAAAAGCGTAGCCTTGCTTTTGCCGATATTGAATATCTGGCCGCCAGGGCCACCGCCTCCGCCAACACGCCTCATAATAAATATCCATACGAGGAATATTAACCCTATTGGCAATAGAATATTCAATATTACACGCATATAGTCTTCCCTGTCTTCGTATTTTATATCAACGTTTTTAATAGACGGGTCTGTAGCCTGCAAGGCGTTCAATTTATTATTGAAATCATCATGCGGCATTTTAAGCACAAATTGCGGATTGGTTTTGGTATCATACAGTGGCTTATCTTTCAGCGCTTTATATTCCGGCTTGTTAAGTGCGTCTGCAGTAAGATAAATTTCCTCAGACTCCCCGTTCACTATCACAAAATGGTCAACATCTTTGTCTTTGAGCATGGTACTCACCTTGTTCCAATCAATTTCATCAGCACTGTTGCGTGGTACGAACCATAAAAGCCCCATTGCCACAAAAAGCACAATGTATATCCAGTAAAAGGTGAATTTTGGTTTTTTCCCGTCTCCACCCTGTCCGGGTAATTTGTCAGGGATTATTTTTTTTCTTTTTTTAGTTTCTTCTTCCATGATTCAATATTCTATGAGAAATTCTCAAATTTTTCAAATTCTGCATCGCCCCACAATTCTTCAATGGCATAAAACTTTCTTTTATCCTCCACGAATATGTGTACTACGAGGTTAACGTAGTCGAGCAAAATCCATTCCTTGTTTTCATACCCTTCTCTGTGCCAAGGTTTCTCTTTTAATTCTTTAAACACTTTTTCTTCCACGCTGTTTGCAATTGCATCTACCTGCCTGTCGCTATCTCCATGACAGACAATAAACTTATCTGTAATCCGGGAATTCAGGTTCCGTAGGTCAACACTTACTATATCACGTGCTTTAATATCCTGCATTGCTTCTACAACAGTTTTGGCAAGGAGTGACAGATTGTCATTAATTACTTTTTTCTTCATTCATTTTTATATGTGGGCCGCTATTTAAAACTTCTAAAATACATCAAATTAAACCATAAAAAACATCCAGTTTATCAATTAGTTCAGGAATAAGAAAATAACTGCCAAAACTCACTTAGAACTGATCTTATGCAGTTTTAAGAAGAACAATTCATCTCTTTCTACCATCAAGAAATGCAGCCTTATAGAAGTAACATATCCCTTCATACTTAATAATACACTTACGTCTTCATTTACCCCCACTACATAATCCTTGCCGGAAAACTCAGGTTGTGTCAAATCTTCATCTAAATCATAAGGATTATCAATTATTTTTATCAGGTCACTATCAGCATACTGTTCCCACTGCTCATCCTCGATTACCAGGTTAAGATATTTCCGTAGAGAATCATGGAGCGCGTCCATAAACTGGTTAATATCTTTCACCAGAACCATAGAATTAGCCTTTGCAATATTACCTGCTGCAAGTGTTTTCAGAAAATTATACATCCTGTCCAGTACCTGGTCGCGGTCTGGCAGGCTTTTCCAATATTGCAATGGTGGGGTATCTGTCACAATTATAAGTTATGAGTTATGAATTATGAGTTATTTTAGGTTATGGTTCAGACCAATAGATATTATCTTCTGGTTTAATTATTTAAACTCATAACCCATAACTCAAAATTCATAACCGTTTAATTATCTTAGCTGCAAAGTTCGTAAAAATAACGCTGCAAACTAATATGCTTCCACCGGAACGTTTCACTATACGTGTATATGGCCTTTTAATTACTAAAGAAGGGCAGATATTGCTTTCAAATGAGAGAATTGGCGACTTTGCTTTTACTAAATTCCCGGGCGGTGGCATGGAGTTTGGCGAGGGAGCTTTGGAATGCCTGAAAAGAGAGTTTTTTGAGGAAACGGGAATATCAATAGAAATAATAAAGCATGTCTATACCTGCAACTTCTTTGTGCAGGGGCGGCTGAACCCAGAAGAACAGGTGATTGGCATCTATTACCTTGTAAAATCTAAAAATAACAATGAAATAATATTGCCCGATAAAGTTGAACAGGATTTCATGGGCGCAAGTAATTTTATCCGTTTCAGTTTAAAACCCATTTCTGATAAAATTGAAGATATGCTGACTTTTGAGATGGATAAAAGGGCGTGGCGGGAGGCAAGAATCACTCTCCTTTAATGCGTCTTCGTCATATCGTCCTGCGTGCAAATAATATAATCACCGGAATTTAAAGCAGAAGAATCAAGAACACTCGTTTCAGATTGTTCGGTGGAAGCTATGCAAAGAATTTTAATATCCGGCTTCAGTTGTTTCAGGTACCAGATTATGCCTTCTTTATTATTTGTGTGGTAGCTGCCATTTAAGTGCAGCATGGTTTTTCCTTTCGTCCAGTTTTTCGTTATAAAATAAGCCATTGTTGCATCCTTGATAGCCTGTGACTGTGGCAGGTTGATGCCCCCATGCCCCTGCGCTGCGGCAGCAATATCTTTATAGCATTTCAGTTCGCCATCGTATTTTATTGGCAGCGGGGCTATGAATTTTTTCTCTTCGGGATTGATACTATCCAAATAAACCATGCCCTTGTTGTAAACCAAATTGGCGTATCGGCGAGGGATATTGGTGGCTATGAAAGGGATTTTATTTGTTTTGGCAAAATCAACGAGTGGCTTATAATCCGTGCCATAATTTGTCCACAACTTGCCTTCTTCTTTCAGCGTGTTATCACTGGCAAAACCTCTTAAATATTCGTTCAGTACATCCTGGCGGTCAGCTTCAAACATTTCAGCGCCGAGAATAAGATTATTCCTTTTCAAAGCATAAAGATCCTTTTCAAGCTGCAATTCCAGCCAGTGGTCTATGGGGTTATCATGCATTTCCCCGAAAAAAACCACATCGGCTTTTTGAGCGTCATTAAGCAGGCTTTCATAATTCGCAAAATTCCCGTTTATATCAAATATCTTGTATGCCGCTTTATCGCCTGTCATTGACATAAGTAAGCCTGAAAATAACAGGATGAAAAGCCAACTATGTTTTTGCATGGTTGTTTATTTTTTTCAAAAATAGGGAATTCTATTGGGGTCTGTATAAGTGTATTCTCAGGATATTCTTGACCTTATTATTTCATACACATGCCCACAATGTTTGCAGCTTATAATAACCAGATCTAAGGCAAGGCCATACGCCGCCTCGTCCTGTTTTAGTTGTTTTACTGTGGCAACTAAATTTTCATAAGTTTTGGATTTGCATTCCGGGCAATGCGGTTCCGCAGCTTCTTGTTTCTCGCTCATTTTTTTATTCAAAAATAACAGAATTCCATGAAATATGAAATATTCGGCGACTATTGTGCATCCTGTTCATAAGGGGGCTACAGTAATTTATTCATATTCAGCCGTTTGAGCGAAACCCTCCACTACTTTTTGCGAAATAGTGGAGGGTAAAATTTTCAATCAATTGTTTTTCAATCAATTACATTTTTATTTCCCGAAATTAGTGGACATTTTGTGCACGAAAATGTAAGTTTTGTACCGCTTTTGTGCAAATCCCTGCCTGCCTTCATTTTTATAGTTTTTCATTTTGAGGTCAATTTACGGAATTTTTTTGGCGTTTCCAAAAGAAGGACAAAAAAAGCGTTGGCTCCAGCAAGATTTTCTTTTATATAAACCACGCTTGAATGGGTTGCCGGTGCAAATAAGTATAAAAGCAAATCAGAAAGATGTCCATCTTTTAATATAAAACATTAAGTCAAAATTGATATATGAAAAATGTCCCTGCCATTTTACGGTTGAAAAATAATAGTAAGGCCCATATACTGCTCCGATTTTATCAAAAGTAGATGGCAATTGAGCAAGTTCATAAGTGTAGTTAATTTTTAGCATGAACCTTTTTAGGGTTTTTTGATTGTGCAAAACAATACCCCCGTACAGTCCAAAACTATTATAGTTAAAAGTTTTCGGACTGTTTGCATTTGCAGGGGGAATTGTATCATTGTTAAACGAGACGGAATTCCCGAGATATTGATTAAGTATGTATGATAATGAAAGGAAAGGATAAAATTCCCATTTTTTATAGGGTAGCCTTTTCATTACCCCAATGTTATATATATCACCTGAAAGACCTTGGCCGTATCCTTCCTCCCCTGTATATCCGGGATAAAGGGGATACTTATTATCCAATAAATATGTTTTGGTATTAAACCCGATATTAAAATTCAGCAGCCAATCATTTTTCAGCTTTAGCCATCCGAATACACCCATATTATAGTCATGCTGCGGGTTGCTGAACTTGTTATATTCCCGTCTATAGTTGGTAGTATTATCAGGTTGAAAAAAAGTCATTTGCGGCCCTGCATAAATGCCTATGCCCGTTTGGGCATAAGCCAAAGAAGCAAGGAATAAAATTAAAATGACAATAAAATTTTTACGCATCAGGGCAAATATTTGTTATTTTAAAACTTTTGTCGGTGAGAACAGGCTGACCGAGAATTCAAGGGCAACGCTAAGTTATTCGGGCAGGTATCTGAACAAAAACCTGTACAGCAAAGTATAGGAGCCCTCAAAAATATTCTCGGTCAGCTTGAGAACACCAACAAGGGCAGAAACCATTTAATAAAGAAGCGGATATGGGGAGGTTTAAGGGGAACGATAAATGATTTGATTCGTTCATATTCATAAATGCAAAAAAGTACGGGAATAATTAATCTTTAATAAACTTCTGGCTGCTTTCTTCGTTACCTGAAACGGCATGAAGTATATACATACCATTCACCAGATTATTTACAGGGATATTTACGCCTTTTGATAGTTCATTGCCATTGAGTAGTTTACTAACCACAACCTGTCCCTGCATATTAATAATAGCAATATTCATGTTTTCAATAGTGTTCGTATTTTCCTGAATGTGCAGTGCTTCTGTGGCAGGGTTAGGGTACATTGTTATCTGCATTTTTGGCTGGTTTGCACCTTTTATCCCAGAATAGGTGCTGAAATCACTGTATAACTCCTTAAAATAATTTACATTTTCACCTGTCGCGCTATCGTAAATCTGATCTATTTCCTGTGTAATATTACCATTGCCGTCGTAAGTGTAATTTTGCAGGTAACCAAAACTTTCCATCCATGTGCCATTGCTCCAGTCGAAATTTATAGAGCTGGTACTGTTTCCAAGGCTATCTATCAAATTAGAATATTTGTCGGCATTTACCCATTTATTCTGTTGCCATAGCTGCTCTGTATTGATAGATCCACCATTTGCATCATAAGTGGTTGAACCTCGATTGCTATCTAGCCAACTGCTCCCATTCCAACTTTTTTGGACGAAAAAAGTTTGTTCGGAATTATTATTTTGATTCAAAATATAATTCCCTCCATTCCAGTCATTCCAGGTAACACTATCTTCCAGGTATTGATTAACCCATGAACTCCCATTCCATTCCTGCATTGTCAGGCTTTCCCAAGAGCCATTGGTATTTAAAGTAAAATTCCAATGTGCAGAATCCACCCAGGTTTTATTTGAACTACTATATGTAAGGAACTGAATAGAAAGAACATTTCCATTAGCATCATAATTGAAATTTGTTTCTAACGTATTTGCCCAATAGGTATTTATAAAAGTATAATTGTTCGTATTGTAAACAATTTCCTGGCTGGAGGTTTCCAATCCGGCGTTGTTATAGGTCAGCTTATATACAACCCCTGAATCTAATATCCATTGGTTATTGGCCGGGTTGCCATAGCCGGCATATCTGATAATGTTTCCATGATTATCGTTCAGCAAAGTATCCATTTGAATAAGTTGTAATGAACTATTGTTATTATAATATTCAGAAAAAACTGACCCGTAAGAATCAAAGTAAATATTAACGGTCTTTGAACTGGTATCATGGTTAATCGTATCAGTTATTTGTATATCTAAAGTTAGTCCGCCTTTGCTGTCATATTTTGTTATTTCCTGATATTGCCATACCCAGGTAGGGTTCCACTGAAAAACCTCCGATTTCCCATGTAAACGCCCTATTCTAACTGTATCTGTTGCCTTAGTAGCATTTATCTGTTGGCTGCCTTTTTGTATTGGTAGCCTGCTTTGCATAAAGCTGTTTTTTATTTGTTTATTGGGCAAGGTTTGAGCATTCAGCAATGCCGGGAAAAGTAAAGTGAAAAAAAGATTAATCGTGTTCTTCATGTTTGTAAGACATTAAAAATTAATAAATTATATAATGACTTCAAGCGCCGCCCCATCTTTTAATATAAAACATCAGGTCAAAATTAATATAGGAGAAATGCCCCTGCCATTTTATAGTTGAATTAAAAGAATTATTCCCAAGTTGCGCGTCTATGTTATAATAGTCCGATGGAAGTTGTGAAAATTCATAAGCATAACTTAGCCTTAGCATGAACCTTTTGAGTATTTTTTGATTATGCAAAACAATGCCTCCCTTCAATCCAAAACTATTATAGCTATAACCGAGATGATTGGTGGCATTGGGATTAGTAATAAATGTGTCATTAGTTGACTCAGAAACATTATAAGACCACCCAAATTCGGAATAAGAATTTAAGATGTATTCCAATGAAACAAAAGGATAGAATTGCCATTTTGGGGAGGAAATTATTCTCATTATCGAAACTCCCAAAAAAGTTCCTGATATACTCTGGTTATATTTTTCATCCGATGAGGTACCCGGCAAAGGGGTATAATAATTATCTAATAAATAAGTTTTAGAATTTGTACCTATATTTATATCTAACAGCCAATTATTCTTTAAGTTTAGTGTGCCGAATATACCTATATTATAGTCAAGTTGTGGGTTGCGGAACTTGTAATATTCCTGATTATAGTTGCTTGTATTTTCAGGTTGAAAAAATGTCATTTGCGGCCCTGCAAAAATGCCTACGCCCGATTGGGCGTTTGAGAAAAAAGAAAGGAGAATAAATAAAATGACAAAATTTATCTTATCCATATAAGCAATTATTTTAAATGCCTAAACATCGAAGGTTTATTTAGCAAACCTTCGATGTTATAGGGCAAATATAATATTAAAATATAACTTGATTATTTCTGAATGGTAAATTTATCTAATCTTACCTTATTATTCCCGGTTTGGGTCATTAAGTAATACATACCGGAAGACAAATCAGCTACATTAATATTCAAATCTGTTTCCACCCCAGGCAAAAGAGATTGTTCTGCAATTTGTTTAACCATACGTCCTTTTTCATCATATATCTTGAAATTCGCCTTTGTTCCATCATTAGAGTAAATCGCAATTTTCAGATTTTCGGAGGTCGGTATCGGGCTTAAATTTACCTTAAAGGTTTTATCATTGTTGTTCAACATTTGACTGATTCCTAAAGCTCGCTTTCCTTCTCCTCCAATACTATCACCCCCATCGCTTCTTATCGTGACGACAATCTCATCCATATTATGCCCACTACAACTTACTGTTTTAGTATAGTTCGAAAATTTTAAACCACTATATGCAGCAGAATCATACTCTGTATAGGATGAAGAAGTGAAGCCTGTAATAGTATAAATCCCATTCACAATTGTAACAGAACCCGCCCAAATTGTTTTCTCAGGCGTAATAACAGTATCAAGTATTCCGCGGACAGTATCATCACTTGCCTGCCACACAGTGATAGTATAATTTGTAAATATATCTGTTGAATCAAATGATTCCATTAGGCCATTTATGCTATCAATAACTACATTTTGAGCGCCATGATTTATATAAATCGCACCGGTCCTAATTAAATTCTTTTCGTAAAAAGCAGGTGGTGGTGGCGGAGGCAATTTTTTAGAATACATTAAGTCATTTAATGTTGAATTTGTAATATCATTTACCAAATCGGTCCCTAAATTACCTCGCCAGCAAATTCTTTGGTAAATTGCACCAGGTGTACCTGAACCCCAAGAAGTAATCCATGCATCCTGATAACCACATGTTTTGACGCATTGTGAGCCTGGAAAATTAATGCCACCGCAATTAGCCGAAACCACATAACAGAGTGGATCTATTCCAAACCAAAAAATTTCAGCTGTGGCCTTGTATTTGTTTCCAAACCACCAGCAAGTTCTTTTTGAGACCGAACCACCAGCAAAGGTTTGGGTGATAATACAAAACATAAGAATCATTGCTATGAATGCGCTTTTTGAGAATATTTTACTGCATAGTAACACTGATCTGAAAGTCTTACTTTTCTTTTCTTGAATTAAATTTTCTTTCATAGTCGTATAGTTGTTATTTGCCTACTCTAAAAGGTTTTCGGCATCCCCTATTAATTTCAAAAATTTCATCGCGAATAAATAATTAAAAATTAATTTACAAATCTGAAAAGGATTTTATAGCTTTGCAATACCTTTTGGGTATATTTTAGAATTTGAGAGTATATTTTAGTAATTGAAAGTATATTTTACAAAATATGGAAAATATCGGGGAGAATATCAGGGCTATTCGCCGTTTGCAGGACAGGAAACAGGAACAAATCGCGGGTGATTTGGGCGTTTCCCAAAAAACATACAGCAACTACGAAACTGGCAAAACCATACCCACTTTGCCCATGTGCGAGAGAATAGCGGAGATTTTTAAAGTGCCATTAAATGATTTACTTTTCAAAAATAATTCAGCCCCCCCAAGATAAGAACAATGGCTGAAAGGCAAATGTTTCTGGTAGCATAGCAGAAAACATCAAATCATATCATAAAAAATTACAGTACTCCCTATGCCTTATCTTCTCAATCCATTTCAAAACCTATAAAATGCGCTGCCTACTGCACATCCGGCTCATAGGGTTCAATTTCGGTATCTACCGGTTCGTTAAATTCATCTGAAATACTATTCTGTTCAGCTATAGTACGGTTGGCCGTGGTGGTGCTTTCTATCCAGTTATCACCCATTTTATGGAAGATTTTGACATGCAGGCCATAATTATCTTCAAACCGTTTTTCTACGTCTTTTATGGGGTCTGTTGCTTTTATCAATATTGTACCTGGATTGTGCAGGTTCCGCACAGAACCCAGGTAAAGGTTTTCATCCAGCAATTCCTTTTTAGGAGATGCTTCATCTGTAGCATGGGTATGCTGGAAAAAATCAATTTTCAGGTTGGGCCATTGCTTTTGAAATGCGTGGCTTATTTGCCCAACGGTTTTGTTATCATCAATTTCTATTTTCATGTCTTTTGTGTTTATTAGTTATTTTCTTTCAATATCGCTAACAATGGGATATGGGTGATTGTTGCCATTTTCTTTGTATTCTCTACATTCATTAACCTGTACATAAAAGAATGTTTCTCAGGGAACATTACGAGTAAATCTGCCCCCGTCCTGTCAATTACATTATTAATGCCCAATGCCACATCTTCATTTTCTTCGGTTATAATTTCCGGTTGCGTAAATACGAACGGCCCAAACTGCTTTTGGTTCTCCGCGTATTCAACCGTTTTGCTTAGAACATCAGCTATAAAAAATTCAGGATGAAAGGCCACAATTAGTTTGTCTAAAAGTTCTTTTGCTTTCCGGCTTATTCCTTCCATGCCATGTGATGCTATCACTATTTTTTTTATTACCTCAAAATCAGCATTTGCAGGCACAGCCAATACCGGGATCGTACTTTTTCTTAAAACAGAAGTAGTTACACTTCCGAATATTTTTTCCAGGCCGCTTTGCCCATGAGCGCCAACCACTATCACGTCAGCTTTATAGTCCGCAGCCGCTACCAGTATTTCATCAGCAGCAAAACCGCAAGCCACTAATTTTACAATTTTAAGATCATTGCTTACGTCCCTTTTTATTTCATTTTCACATACACACAAGTCCTGGTTGCTCGCATCTTCAATCTCCCTGAAAACATCAGCAGGCACAGCCTGTCCCGCTTCACTGCCTAAGGGGATATGATATACATTCAGTATCACCAATTGACTATTGAGCCTCAGCGCCATGTGCGCCGCGTATTTTACCGCCTTACTTCCATTGTCAGAAAAGTCGGTAGCTACTAATATCGTATTCATATTTATATAATTAGATTTTAAAAAGATAGTCTAATGACCACTGGTTCCACTCTGCCGGTATGGCCAAAAGAAAAATAAGCAACGCTAAACGTGGCCAGACATATTTCATATCCCAAAGCGGCTCCCGGCTGCTCATGCCTAAACAGGCAATAGCTAAATCCAGGGCAATAAAATATAGGGCAGGATACGTGAATAAGCCTAAAATGAGAATTAGCCCACCCAGAAATTCTACATAAGAAGTATAAAAGGAAACCAGGTAAACCATAAAACGGGGAAAAGGAGTTGAGGGCACTTCCATAATATATGTATCCGCCACACCTTTTATTTTTATCCTGAAAACTTTATCGAAGCCCTGCATAAGCAAAAGCATTCCTAAAACAACACGCGCGAACGTTGCCGCCATTTGATAATGATATATTTCCATATTTTATTGGGTTTAAAAATATGTAACAAAATTATAGATATTTAGTTGTTAAAATACTGATTTCCGTCAATAAACAGGATGATTTTTGTCATTGCAAGGGAATAACAAAAAGTCACTTTTATTCTGGTCAAAAATCATCTTAACTATTGACAACGGTCATTTTTCCGGCCAAAAAACCGCCATTACTTTGCATCATAATAGTTTTAATTAATAACAATTTTAAAAAACAAAATTTATGGCAATCATTAAATCGAACGGGAGTAATTTACTTCCAACCTTCACAGGCTTTTCTGACCTGTTTGACATTGACCGTTTTTTCGAAAATGAATTTCCGGCATTGAACCTCGGTACAAGGCTACCTGCCGTGAATGTAAAACAAAACCACAAAGAGTACACCGTAGAACTGGCGGCTCCGGGGCTGAAGAAAGATGATTTCAAAATTGATGTGGATAATAATGTACTCACTATCCAGGCCGAAAAAGAAGAAAACAAAGAAGAAAAGGATGAAAACTATACCCGTAAAGAGTATAATTACAATTCCTTTAGCAGGTTATTTCAGCTTCCTGAAAATGTAAAAAGCGATAAGATACAGGCAAACTATGAAAATGGTGTGCTGAAACTGGCGCTTCCATTTAAGGAAGAACTGAAAAAAATTGCAAAGAAGGAAATTAAGGTTTCCTAATTCTTCTAGCTTCTCGGGGGGTAAAAAAGCAGGGTCGTAACCCTGCTTTTTTTATGCTTTGAGTAATAGAACTAATTTCTCACTTTCTGCAATTTCGCCAAATCGAGAATTGTGATATTACTGGCTTTTACGTCAATTATTTTTTCAGCTTTAAAATCAGAAAGAACGCGGATAACGGATTCAGAAGCAGTGCCTACCATACTCGCAAGATCTTCGCGCGAAATAGAGATATGAAAGGATTCTGCTTCCTCTGATTTCTTATAACGGTCATGCAGTGTTAAAAGCGCATCGGCTACCCGCTTACGTACTGAATTGTACGCAAGTTTTACCAGCTTTTCTTCCTGGGCCTTCAGGTCATTGGAAAGCATGCGGATAAATTTATTGGACACATCCCTGTTCTTATACATCAGGTCGTTGAAATCTTGACGGGGTATAATCGATACTTCGGTATCTTCCAGCGCCATAGCTGTTTCGGAGTAATTTGAATCTTCAAGCAGGGCCACATAGCCAAGAAAATCGCCTTCTTTGTACAGGCCGGTAATGTAGTCTTTGCCTTCTTCGTTAGATTTAAAGGTCTTCACCTTGCCTTTATTGATAAAATACAGGCTTGAAGGGAAGTTCTTTTCGTAAAATATAATTTCCTTCTTTTTAAATTCTTTCGTTTTGCGGTTTTCTGATATCTTGTTCAGTTCCCCAAGCCCGCGGGCCTCCCTTATGAACGTCTCAAGCCCTTCGGCATTGCGGCTAAATTCCTTTTTAAGGTTATCTGTTTTTTTCAGGCGCGATTGTACGGCGTCCAGCAGTTCTGTTTCATCAAAAGGTTTGGTAAGGTAATCATCGGCGCCCAGGTTCATCCCTTTGCGGAAGTCGTTCCTGTCAGACTTTGCCGTAAGGAAAATAAAAGGAATGGTCGCCGTATTAGGGTCTTTGCTAAGGATATGCAGTACCCCATAGCCATCCAGCTCAGGCATCATTATATCGCATATAATAAGGTCAGGTTTATGTTCCTGCGCAAGTTTTACCCCCAATTTGCCATTCTCTGCGGTTATCACATCATAACTCGCCAGTTCCAAAATTTCTGCCGTGTTTTCCCGCATTTCCAGGTTGTCTTCTATCAACAGTACTTTTTTCATAGAGTTAGTTTTTTTATTTTACAAATCCGCAATTGGTATCATTACTGTGAATGTAGTACCTTCGCCACTCCGGCTTTCAAAATTAATATTGCCGCCAAGCAGTTCCACGTATTTTTTTACAATATTCAGGCCCAGGCCAGTACCCTGTATATTAGTTACATTCCTTGCACGGAAAAACCTTTCAAAAAGATGTTTTTGCTCATCTTCAGGTATACCTATACCTCTGTCTTTTACTTTAAAAATAATATCATCCTCTTTTATCTCCGAAGTAAAGCATATTTCTTTTCCCGGTGGAGAATATTTTATGGCATTCGATAGCAGGTTCAAAAGTATATTATGAAGCATCTGCTTATCAATGAACACCTCCGTGTCACCAGTATGCCTGTAGTTTATTTCCTGGCCATCTGCAAGCAGCGAAGAAAGGTCCTCTACAAGTTCATGCCCGAATTTATCCATTTCAAAATAAGAAGGGTTGGTTTCTACCCTTCCTTCTTCGAGTTTAGATAACGATAAAAAGCTTTCGAGTATCTCGATCAGGTTTTTTATTGATGCTTTTATCCTCTGGAAATGCTTCTTCTTTTTTTCTTCGTCAGAATCACTGTATTTTTCAAGTAATGTAGTAGATGAAAGAATAGTGCTGAGTGGTGTGCGGAACTCATGCGAAGCCATGCTTACAAACCTGGATTTTAATTCATTGAGTTCTTTTTCTTTTTGGAGTGCCTCAATAACTTCATTCCGAGATTTGTCAAGTTTTACGATGGCTGATTCAAGCTCACGGGTACGTTCTTCCACCCGTTTCTCAAGGTCTTCGTTCAGTTTTTTTATTTCATTCAGGTTCTTATAGTCATTTATGCTATAGCGAATGGAGCGCTCCAATTGGTGAGGAGTGATATTGCCTTTTACAAGGTAATCAGACGCGCCCGCCTTCATGGCCAGCATATCTGTTTCCATATCACCCTGCCCGGTAAGCAATATCATTGGCGCACCGATGTCGTTTCTTACTGATTCCCTTATTAAATTCAAACCGTCTTCAGCACCAAGGCGATAATCGACCAGGTAAACATCATATTTCCTAACCGACATCATGTCAAGGGCTTTTTCATAAGAAGAGGCCCAGTCAAGCTGATAATTCCTGTTAGGGATATCCCCAATAATATCCCTCGTGATGATGAAGTCCTCCTCATCATCATCTATAAACAATATATATATATTTGAGTTAGGCACTTAAGATTTATTAGGGGGCAGTTCCACTATTTCGAACCAGTATTTGCTCACAGCGCGCATTACTTCCACAAGGCCGTCAAATTTCACTGGCTTGGTAATGAATGAACTGACGCCAAGGTTATATGTTTTTAAAATATCTTCTTCTGCTTTTGAAGTAGTAAGGGCTACTATAGGTATCCTTTTTAGCCGTTCATCTGCTTTTATTTCTTTCAGGGCTTCCCTCCCATCTTTTTTTGGCATATTCAGGTCGAGCAGGATAAGGCCGGGAAGAGGATATTTGGATTTATCCTCATACTTACCCACGTTATGGAGGTAATCCATCAGTTCTTCCCCATCTTCTACAAACCGGAGTTCATTTATCAAATGTGCTTCATTCAATGCGTCTTTGGTGAGCATCCTGTCTTCTGCATCGTCATCTGCTATGAGTATCATAATTGGTTTTAGTTTATCTGACATCATTTAGTCGTTTATTTTGGTTTGTTTTTTTGCCAAAGTTACAATAAAAGTAGCGCCTTCACCAAGTGTGCTTTTAGCTGTAATGGTACCGCCATGGTGTGTGGCTATTTTTCTGCAAATAGCCAGTCCAACACCAGAACCCTCATATTTCTGCCCTTCAAGCCGCTGAAAGATATTAAATATCTTATCCAGGTATTTTTCACTGAAGCCAATGCCATTGTCCTCAAAATATAATTCTATTGATTGGTCGCCGGGAGTAGAGGTAAGGTGGTCGCGGCGCTGTATGTTTTTGCTATAGATTTTAATGATGGGCTTTACCCCATCTTTTCTAAACTTAAGCGCATTGCTTATTAGGTTTTGGAAAAGCTGGCGCATTTGTGTTGGCTCGCCCTGAATCACAGGGAGTTTTTCAGCGTCTATTATTGCCCCACTTTTTTCGATACTTACTTCAATATCCGATAAAACCTCTTTTAATATCTCATTCAGGTCCACCTGGATAAATGGTTTGGCTTTGGTAGTTACCCGCGAAAAAGAAAGCAGATCATCGATCAGTCGCTGCATCCTTGAAGCGGCATTCAATATCCTGTCAAGATAATCCTTCCCGGTTTCAGAAAGGTTTTCTCTTTCCTTGCTTAGCAACCTGTCGCCAAATGATTGTATTTTCCGCAATGGCTCCTGCAAGTCGTGCGAGGACACATATGCAAAATCCTGCAGGTCAGAGTTGCTGCGCTCAAGTGCAGCTGCATGCCTTCTTAGCTGCTCTTCTATTATCTTCTGCTCAGTAATATCATGTACTATGCCGGTATATATCGTTTGATTGTCAAGCTTTACTTCGCTTACGCTTAATGTTATCGGGAACTGCCACCCATCTTTTCTCATAGCCGTAACTTCCCTGCCGATGCCAATAATTTTTCCAATGCCTGTAGATTGATAGTTATGAATATATCCATCATGTTTGGCGCTGTCAGGCTCCGGCATTAACATACTCACGTTCTTGCCAATAACTTCATCGGAAGAATATCCGAATAATTTTGATGCTGCCGGGTTAAAGAGTGTAATGATTCCACGGTCATCAATATTAATAATGCCATCCACGGCATTATTGATAATGGAATATACAAATGACGAAATGGAATTGTACCGGTTTTCGCTTTCACTTAGTGCATTCAGGGCCTGCTTTGTTTCCGACAGATCATGTACTATACCTGTAAAAAACCGCCTGTTGGGCATATTTACTTCACTGATGCTGAGCAGAAAAGGGAAGGTGCTGCCGTCTTTCCGCAACCCCGGCACTTCACGGCCTATGCCTATTATTTTTTTAATACCTGTTTTAAGATAGTTTTGCAAATAAGCATCGTGCTGCGAACTGAATGGTTCCGGCATGAGCATCTTAATATTCCTCCCTATTACTTCGTCTGGATGGTATCCAAAAATACGGGCGGCAGCAGGATTGAGGGATTCTACTATGGCATCTTCATTAATAGTGATAATGCCATCAATGACGGTGTCAAAAATAGATTGTAGAAGGGAAATGCCCTCTTCGTTTTTTTTAAATTTCTCTAAAGGCAAAATGGTAAAATTATAATTGCCAAAGTTATAAAATATTTTGATATAATGTATTTCCTAACCGCGATTTTCTATGCTAATAAATTAATAATCAATGATTTACTATTCCATATTGCCCAGCATACCATTCAGGCGTTCTGCGTGTTCGTTTTGATAAGCTAGTGACCAGTAATTCCTTTTCATAGCTTTAACCCAATCATTGCCCGACTGACAAAGTACCTGTATATTTGCATTAAATACTTCCCTGAATTTTTCTTCAAGTTCTGTAATGGTTTGCTCGGGCAATATCTCCAGTTCATTTCCTGAATAGGATAAGGCAAAATGCCCAATTTGATCTTTTGCGGAACTATCAAAGTTCTTCAACATATCCATTGGCCCTTCACTATTCGCACTTTCATTTAAAAATTCAATTCTCAAAAATGGATAATTCATATTAAATTCTTCCTGAACATCCCTTAGCGATTTGTTCCCCCTAATAATCATTCTATACATAAATTTCAATCCCTGTTACAAAACTCCACAATATAAAGGGAAAATAAAGTGATGTATGTTTGAGCGGAATATGATCTTTATCAGGTTTTTGGAAAATTGATAATATATTAATTTTCTTCAAAAGATTTATAAACACTCCTTCAGGTCCTTCTGCAATAACCTCTTTGCGAAATGTATCCGGCTTTTCACTGTACCCAGGGCCAAATCAAGATAATCTGCTATTTCCGCATACTTGTACCCATTACCAAACATCATAAATGGCACTTTGTACATATTGTTTATTTTATTAATATGTTCCCTGACGCTTGCTAATTCTATATTGGCTTCGCCATCATTGAAAACAACCCTTCCCTTTTCAGTTATGTAACCCGAAACATCTCTTAACAAGGCAAAGCAAGTATATTTACTTCTGCGGCGGTACTCATTGATAAAAAGGTTTTGCATTATCATATTCATCCACGCTTTCAAATTCGAGCCCTCGCGAAACTTTTCCTGGTTTACTATGGCCTTGTAAACCGTTTCCTGCAGGAGGTCTTTTGCATCATCCATGTCCCTGGTTAGTTTATAGGCATAGGGCTTCAAAATGAGGGAAACCGAGGTTACTTCAGTTTTAAACTCCATTGTATCCATTTTTTTTGTTTTTTAGTTGGTTTCAAATTAAATACTGATACAAAAATTGATATTATTCGTCAGGTAGTAATTGACTTATGTTAGGATAGGAGATGATTTATATCAAAGGGCTGCTATAGTGGCGAAATCTTAAGCCTGCCGTTTACAAAAGCCCCGGGATGAAACTAATCCCGGAGCACAACACAACTGTTTGGCTTTCATAAGCCAAAAAATCTTATTCTATACAGCTTGCTTTATTTATCTTTTTCACCAGCCTATTGTATACCATTATTCAAAAAAACAAAGGGCGCCGATATTATCGATGTGAATAATAAGATAATAAACCCAATAAACGTGACTGAAATGATAATAACAGCACCCCTTTGCCTTTGCTTTACACTTAAACTAAAACAAAGTTGTGGCAAAAATCAAATACATTTTATGAGGATTGTCATATTGAAGTCTGATTGTTGTCAAATTTTGCCTCATAAACTCGCATTCAGCTTATGTAAAAAGAATATGAAGGGAATGATAATTCGAGGCAAAATGTTAAAAAATCGAACAAAAAAATAAGTTAAACCTTTTTCAAAACTGATTAAGTTCAGCAAAAGGATTGATATTGGTCATTTTAGGCATTAATGAATGAAGATATATTTGAACCATAATTTTAAACAATAAACAAAATGAAAAAATCAAGTTTTTACCTGTTGTTTATGAATCTCTTCTTCCTGTGTATTAATGTGCATGCCCAGGATTTTTCCCTGGGTGTAAGGGGTGGCGTGAGTGTCCCAAATTTAACTGCCGGAAGCGACAATTCCAGCCCCCTGAGTACGGGGTATAGTTCAAGACTGGGAGGAGACGGAGGTGTATTTGCCGATTTCATATTTTCTGATATGTTCTCCATAGAGCCTATGGCAGAATATTCATCGCAAGGTGGAAAAAAGGATGGTATGCAGGCATTTACTACGCCAAGTGCTTTGGCCGCTATGTTCCCTCCGGGCCAGGCGCCACAGTACTTGTATGCAAACTATAACAGCGAAGCAAAACTAAATTATCTTTTAGTACCAATACTTGCCAAATTCGGTTGGGATTTTAAGGCAATTCCCGTTCGTTTCTATGTAGATGCCGGCCCATTCGTTGGCTTTTTACTATCGGCTAACCAGGTTACAAGCGGAGAAAGCGCATTTTATACAACAGCTACAACGGAGCAACCTATGCCAGGCGGGGAACAATCTTTTAACAATACTCAGAACATAAAAGACCAGTTGCATGAAATGAATGTGGGTTTTGCCGGCAATGTGGGCCTTAGTTACCAGTTCGGGCATAACAGTATATTTATTGAAGGCGGAGGCAACTATGGTTTAATAAACATCCAGAAAGAACCTCAAAACGGGAAAAATAATACCGGTGCAGGCACTGCTTCGATAGGGTATAGTTATAGATTTAGTAAATAACGAAGGCACAAGGTTATAATAAACCAATTAAAACCTAAATGTCTTCATTATGAGGATAAAAAGCACCTTAAATATTTAAGGTGCTTTTTCATTTGATGTGTCCATAGATAAGTTAAACTTATCGCTTTCTTTGCGAATTATGCATGATTAGTCTCAATTACAAAACAGGAAAACTTATAAGAATAAGGAATTAAGAGAAAGGTATTAAAAATCCCTTCTTATTATCCTGTAACCATAAAGAATAACAAGAATGGATAATGCGCCGGTCAATACGCCGGCCATTACTGTTCCAAACAGGGGGACGATATTTCCAAAATCATGAAGTAATGCGTAGCCGGAAATGCATAGGCCTGCAATTCCGAGAATAAAATAAAAAGGCCCCCATAAAACAGACCACTTGTTATCCTGACCGACGTTTATATTACTACCATTTTTTTTGGATGATTCAGGGGTTTTGTCTTTTACCGGGTTATCCATTTTTGTTAATTTTAATTGATACAAATATTGGATTTATGTAGTAAATGACAATTGACCTAAGTTAGTTTCTTTTGTGACCTTTATCAGGGCAATTAAAAATCAAAAGACAAGCGTATATTACCATAATGATTATTATCTATTTTATCCGGCTTGGTTTAATTTTCATCCAGATATCGAAGTCTAATTTAAACTCTTTATAAATGATCAAAGTCCACCAGTCTATGAAAAGGACTGCGGCTATGGATACTATCCCGACAATGAGCAGGAGTATAGATTTCCACGTAAGCAAGCCTACCATGAGTACATCCGAATTTGCTGCCGCTAAATTACCTGCAAAAAGCATGAAACCATCGCTCATAAATTTACCCACATAAAAAGGAGGCAGAACATTCCTGGCGCGTACTTTCGCAATCCCCGTAACATTGAAAAGAGGCGTAGATGGGAGAGGGACAAGTGTATAAAAAAAATAAATAGCCAGCTTTCCCACATTTTCTGGGAAAGCTTGTTCCCGAGAAATTCCAGGTCATGGTTCTTTTTGGTATTGAGCACCGCATTTGATATTGACCTGAAATACTGGCTCATGGTATATCGGCCAAGGGTGGAACCCGCCACCCCGACGAAAAGCACCGGCCAGATATTCAGGCCGTATCTTATTTCCAGGAAAAACATGATAGTCCATGCCGGCGGCCCCACAAAAGGCAGTATATCAAACAAAAACGCACCAACAAAAACTAACAGATACACCCACATTGTTCAGGAAATTAATTTTGCCATAATATAAGCTGCGAAAGCCGCTATCCCCCCGATCAGCATGGTTTCTAACCCACTAATAATAGGGCTTTTGCTCGAATATCTGCCTTTGAATATTCCGAAGAAGATGAGGGCGATCAGTGTAGCCACTATAGAGCATTTCAGTCCCTCTGCCGTGCTGGTAAACAGCATATACGGAACGAGTGGTATCAGCCCGCCGATAACATATGAACCGCCTATAGTTATGCCGCTTATGGTTGCACGCATTGAATCAGGCTCCTTCAGTTCAAGCTCAAATTTCATCATAAAATCCACCCACATTTTATGGTCCGCTTTTAAAGATTCTACAATGGGAATAGCAGCATCACGGTTTACCCCGTATTTGCCCATGATATCATAGATCTCCTGTTCTTCAAGGTTGGGTACATCTATTACTTCCTGCTGCTCACGCTTCCTTTCTTTTTGGTAATATTCCACTTCGCTCTTTGCAGCCAGGAAGCCGCCAAGCCCCATAGAGATAGCGCCTGCAGCAATTTCAGCAAGCCCCGCAGTGACTACGATCCTGGAACTTGCTACGGCGCTTATGCCTGCAGCAAGGGCAAATGGAACCGTAAGACCGTCAGACATACCGATGATAATATCCTTTATCGTATCCGTTGTCCTGAAATGACTTTTCAAGGCATTAATATCAGGGGTAAGTGAGATCTTTTCAAACATCTGATTTTCTATTCAGGGACCGTAATGATACAGGAAACATCGATCTTATTGGTTATATGCGATATAGTATTACAGGTAACAATATCCAACGGGCTAGTGTTTAATAACTTTTGATAAGCATCACCGGCAAATATAGCATGGATACCAATACAGACCGGGCTTTGGCCAAGTTCTTTTATATGGTTTACCGCTTCTATCATAGTTCGGGCTGTGGAAATAATATCATCGATCAATACAGGCGTACAGCCAATATATTTCTCAATATTAGGAATAGAAACCTTTACACGATTATCTCCGAACCTTTCTTTGGTCAATACAATATACGGCGCAGCAGCCATTGACGCTACTTCAGCAACCCATTGTTTGCTTTCGCCATCCGGACCCACGAGAAGCGGGTTTTTGATATTGTTTTTGATATATTCAGCTACCTGCCCGTTGGCATGCAGGCATATAGATGGTATTGTATAAATATCTCCCAATGCATGCCATCGATGCAGGTGCGGGTCGATGGTTTCGAGCCAGTCAAAATGAGAAGAGATCAACTCGGCGAATAACTCTGATGTAACAGCCTCACCTTTATGAAATGCGATGTCCTGACGCATATATGCAAGGTAAGGCGCAATAAGCCCAACTTTGGCTGCGCCCATCCTTTTTAAGGCTTTCGCAAGTAATATAATGGGAGTAATTTTTGCATCTGGTTCATTGAGAGTGCAAATAATAATGCAATCCTTGCCTTTTATGTCGGAATCAATTTTGATAAAAGTTTCACCATCGGGGAAATGCCGTATTTGGAAATTTGCCAAAAGCAAATTGTGCTTTAATGCTATCGATTTAGCAAATTCTTCATTTCCTGCTAAAGGGAATATCAAACTATTCATCTTTAATAACTATTATGTCTTTGTGTTTCTTAATATAATCAAGGGCATATTTCATCGCCCCTTCCGATTCCGCATACACTTTCATCAATGGTTCGCCTTTCTCTGTTTTTTTACCTAAAGGGGACATAAAATAAATGCCTGCCCCTGCATCTAAAGGCGCACCTGCTAATTTCGCTGCCTTGGCTAATTTGCGGCAGTCTATTTGAGTAACCACGCCTGTTTTAATGCTTTTGATTTCTTCAATAAATGCGCCTGGCTTAGGTTCGGTAAAATGTCCCTGGGCTTTGCAAATGGCATAAAATTTATTTAGGGCTTTCCCTGAAACAAGGATCTTTTCAGCCATTGAGAAGCCCTTGCCTTGTTCTGCCTTTCCACTCATTTCCAGCATATCACCCGCCATCTCAATTGATTTCTTTCTGAGGTCTGCGGGCGCATCTTTTTCATTGCGGAGAACAGAAAGAACATCCACCGCCTCCAGCGCCGGGCCTATTCCCCTGCCAATAGGCTGGAAACCTTCGGTAACTATTACCTTGATCTGCAAACCAAGAGCGTTGGCGACTATGATAAATTTTTGTTGCAAATCCATGGCGCTCTCAAATGTCCGCAGTTTGGCAGTAGGCCCATAAGGAATATCAATAAGTACATCTGTAGAGCCGGCAGATACTTTCTTTGACAATACAGAAGCTATGAGCTGTGGAGCGCTGTCAATATCCAGTGCACGTTCCACCTTTATCAAAATATCATCCGACGGGCTAAGCTGTATGGCGCCGCCCCAGCAAAAGCAACCACCTTCTTTTTGTATCACTTTCCTCATTTCTTCGATGCTCAGGTCCACTTTAGTCATCGTTTCCAATGTATCTGACGTACCAGCAGGAGAAGTAATGGCCCGCGAAGAAGTTTTAGGTATCATCAGGCCCGCCTCCGCTACAATAGCTACGATAATTGGTGTGGTACGATTACCTGGTACGCCACCTACGCAGTGCTTATCAAAAACATGTCGGGCATTCCATTTAAGCTTATATCCCGTATTTATCATGGCCCTGGTAAGGCTGGTTATCTCATCCACATCCATTGCATTGCCCGCGCAGGCGGTAATAAAAGCAGATAGATGGACACTAGAATATTTGCCATCTGTTATATCTTTCATTATTTGCAGGTAGGCTTTCGGTGCAAGCTTTTTCCCGAATATTTTTGCCCTTACCAATGATAAGGATCCAA